>ENA-OQJW01000221-OQJW01000221.1-human-gut-metagenome-genome-assembly--contig:-NODE-221-length-10902-cov-2.468585_pt1 | contig 10902 bp, 10 predicted proteins | sample MGYA00242619_ERZ504786 | MGnify/ENA primary metagenome ERZ504786 (study PRJEB26092, sample SAMD00036357) | human gut metagenome | host: Homo sapiens | study: EMG produced TPA metagenomics assembly of... | reverse complement strand
CTTCAGGCAAAAGAAATAAAGATGTCCTCGCCGGACGGTAAGTATCTAAGTTACTTTAAGTGATGAGGGGGGAAATCTGCATTATTCTGTGAATTGGAATCATAAAGAAGCCATAAAGCCATCTTTATTAGGTATTAATGCCAATGTGGTTTGGCGTGACCAATTGGCATTGGGTGATATAACAACTGCTGAACAGGATACGGTGTGGCATCCTGTGTATGGAGAACGTAGCACCATTAAAGATCGGTATAAAGCTTGGTCGGTAGTCATTAATCGTCAGCACTCCCGTGAAAAATTGGTTTTGGATGTGCGTGCATACAATGAAGGTATCGCATTCCGTTATCGGTTTCCCGGTGGACAATATTTGAAGATCACCGATGAACTCACAGAATATACTTTACCGGAAGGAACGAAGGCCTATTTCACTGCTAGGGCCCAAACTCCCTATGAATGTTTACCGTTGGAAGGATGGTCCGGTGAATCAGATCGCCCATTGCTTCTGATATTGCCTGGAGGCCCTTATGTATGTTTGGGCGAAGCACAAGTGGTGGACTATGTGCGTACTAAATTTAAATTATCTGTTGAAAAAAGAACACTATTCAATCTGCCATGTACGGTCCTGTAGAAGATATTGCGCCTTACCATACTCCTTGGAGAGTGATTATGTGTGCCGATAAACCGGGGCAGATATTGGAACACAACGATTTGATTTTAAATCTGAATCCTTCTTGCAGGATAAAGGATACTTCGTGGATAAAGCCCGGAAAAGTGATGCGTGAGGTGACCTTGACAACAGAAGGAGGAAAAGCATTAGTAGATTTTGCCGTGAAACGCAATTTGCAATATATTCATTTTGATGCCGGATGGTACGGATTTGAATATGACAAGGCATCCGATGCCACTACGGTGACATTGGATCCTCGTAGAAATCTGAATGTGAATGCTTTGAATCTGAAAGAGGTGGTAGCTTATGCCAAAAACCGGGGAATAGGAGTTATTCTGTATGTCAATCAACGTGCATTGCAACAACAATTGGATGAAATTCTTCCCTTGTATAAATCTTGGGGGATAGCGGGTATTAAATTCGGTTTTGTACAGGTCGGTTCACAAGTGTGGACCAAATGGATGCATGAAGCGGTAAAGAAATGTGCTGACTATGGTTTGATGGTTGATATACATGATGAATACCGTCCTACGGGATTCAGCCGTACATATCCTAATCTGATGACTCAGGAAGGTATTCGTGGTAATGAGGAATTTCCGGATGCAACCCATAATGTCACTCTTCCTTTTACCCGGTTTGTGGCAGGAGCGGCAGATTATACCATTTGTTATTATCGTCAGGATTTCGGCCGTTTGAATACGGATAAGGATAATTATGGAGTTCCCCGTTCAAAGTCCATTCAGACCACTCCTGCGCATCAGTTGGCGTTGGCGGCTGTTTATTATAGTCCGCTGCAATATATGTATTGGTATGATAAACCATCGGATTCTCAAGATGAACCTGAATTGAAATTCTTTGATGATATTTATACTACGTGGGACGACACTAAAGTATTACAAGGTGAAATCGGGCAATTTATCACTATAGCCCGTCGTAAAGGGGAAGAGTGGTTTATTGGTTCGATAACGAATAATGAGGCGCGTGCATTGCCGGTAAGTTTGGATTTTCTTCCTGAGGGGAAAAATTATGTTGCAGAGATTTATACAGATGGGGAGAGGTCAATAAAGACACGTACCAAAGTAAAATGTTCTCGATATAGAGTAAATTCAATGACAAAATTGAATTTTTGAATTGAAAGCGTCAGGCGGTTCCGCTGTGCGCCTGATACCAGAAAAGGACGTAAATAAGAAATTAGGAAACTACAAAGAAAACAAAAATTATGATTACCGGAAAATAATAGGTTACAACGTAATTTTTTTTATATTTATAGGTTTGATCTTGACTTGTCGGACATTCGGAATGGATATCTGTGATAAAAGTGGATGAGGACAAGAATTATATTGATTTGGTGAATCCTTTTGTTGACAGTCATCGTTCCCGGTGGTTTTTCTTTAGTTCAGCGTGTCGTCCGTTTGGTATGGTCAGTCTCAGTCCTGATACGGATACCGAGCACTCTTGGGGATCGGGATATCTATATGGCTCAAAACAAATACGTTGTTTCAGCCATGTTCATAATTGGCAGATGTCCGGAGTGGCAGTGATGCCCACTGTTGGAGAATTTAAAGGACATTTAGGAATGAACGCCTATCAGTCGGCCTTTACTCATGACGGAGAAATAGCTAAGCCGGGGTATCATAAAGTGAGGCTGACAGACTATGATATAACGGCGGAACTGACCTCTACTATGCGTGTAGGTTTTCATTGTTATACTTTTCCGAAAAGTGATTCCAGTTATATTCTATTCGATACGGGAGCTTTTCTGGCACATGGGCCTACGGCCTATTCGGAAGTATGGAAAGTAAGTGACAAGGAAATTGCCGGATGGGAAATTATGGAACGTACGGGACGCCGTCCTAAGGATACACCTGTCTATTTTTACGCACAATTGAGCAAACCGATGGATGAAATAGTGTCTTGGCGTGAGGGGCGGCTGGAACCTGACAGTAATCCGGAAAGAATATCGGGTAAGAATGCCGGTATGGCAGTTCGGTTTAAAACAAGAAACGAACGAAAAAGTAATGCTGAAAGTCGCGATTTCGTATGTCAGTGTAGAACAGGCACGTAAGAATATGCTGGCAGAACTTCCGGGTTGGGATTTTGAGCAAGTGAAACAGGCCTCTTTTTCTGAATGGAATGATTGGCTTGGAAGGATAGAAGTGGAAGGCGGTAGCAGAGAACAGCAAATAAAACTCTATACGGATTTGTGGCATGCCTTATTGGGACGCCATGTAGTCAGTGATGCCGATGGACATTATATGGATATGACTTCCGACTTTCCGCGCATACGGCAAATTCCTTTAGGAGAAGATGGAAAACCTTTGTATAATCATCATAACTTTGATGCATGGTGGGGGAGTCATTGGTCACTAAACATACTCTGGTCTATGGCATATCCTGAAGTTATGGATAATTTCTGTAATACAATGACAGATATGTATCAAAACGGAGGTCTGATTCCCCGTGGACCATCAGGAGGAAATTATACGTATGTGATGATTGGCGATCCGGCTGTCTCTTTTTTCGCTTCAGCCTATAATAAAGGAATCTGTAATTATGATGCGGAACTGGCCTATGAAGGTTTGCGAAAGAATGCTTTTGTGGGAGGGATTCGCGACCACGCCGGTTATGAGCATAGCAAGACCGCCCATTCCGGCGGTATGAAATATTATGAAGAACGGGGGTATGTGCCTGACGGACGGAAAGACGTTGAAGGGATGCATATTACCGGAGCTTCCATGACATTGGAATATGCCTATCAGGATTGGTGTTTGGCTCAGATGGCGAAAACAATGGGAAAATTACAGGATTATGAGTTTTTTATGAAACGATCAAAGAATTATCGTCACCTTTGGAATCCGGAGAGTGGCTATATGCAGCCTCGTGGAATAGATGGCGACTGGTTGCCTTGTTTTGACCCGTTGGAGTTGACGGAAAAAGGAGGATTCTGCGAGAGTAATTCTGCTATTTATTCACACTATGTTCCGCACGATATGACAGGACTGATAGAACTTTATGGAGGTGCTGACAAATATATTGAAAGATTGAATGCGAATTTTGAAAAAAAGTGAACCGTATGGATTTTTCCGTTCTAATAAAACAAAGGAAGGAAATTGGACAGACTATGGCAATCAACCGGGGACTGGAATGGCCCATTTGTTTAACTATGCAGGCGCACCTTGGCTTACTCAGAAATGGGTACGTAAGGTCAAGGCCGCTTATAGTGATGTGACCCCTTATGGAGGTTATCGGGATGATGAGGACCAGGGGCAGATGGGAGCGTTAGGTGTCCTGATGGCTATCGGATTGTTTGAAGTAGATGGCGGCTGTGCGGAAAAGCCTTTTTATGAGATCACGTCTCCACTTTTTGATAAGGTTACTATTCATTTGGACAACCGTTATTATCCCGGCAAGACATTTCAAATTATAACGGTAGGAAACTCGGCTGATAATATGTACATTCAGCGTGCTTCCTTTAATGGAAAAAAGTGGAATAAATGTTGGTTTTATCATGAGGATTTTATTAAAGGAGGTACTTTGGAGTTACAATTAGGAACAACACCCAATAAAAAATGGGGTATAGAAGAATTTCCTCCTTCCTCTGTGTCTTCAGATAAAGATTGAAAATCGGAATGAATCATCTTGTGGTTTCTAACGAAATCAACGGAGCTTGTCATACCTGGACACCGATAAAGAATCTGTGTACACATAAAATAGATGTAAACAGATTCTTTACCGGTGTTTTAATGAAGGGCTGTATGTATTGCAGTTTGAATGCTCTTATCATTTTTATTTGTGATACTAACAGGAGGGATTAGGCCGATGAATTGTAATTGTATTACGGTGCAATTTCAAATCGTCCGTGCAGTCTGATATCTGTAGAAGAGGAGCCGATCATTACTTTAAACTTACCCGGTTCCACACGGAAATTCATATTCTTGTCCCATAATCCTAAATCTTGTGGACGCAATCTGAAATGGACCATTTGCTCTTCTCCGGCTTCCAGACTGATACGCTCAAAAACCACGTAGGACTTTGGTATAGGTAGTGACGCTGCTGACTTCATCCCGCAAATAAAGTTGTACCACTTCATCTCCTTTTATTTTTCCTGTATTCTTGATTTTACAACTTATATTTATATCTCCTTGTACTCCTTGACGTAATGGCGAGATCTTCAAATCACCATAACTGAAAGTCGTATAGCTTAAACCATGGCCGAAAGGATAGAGTACTCCATAAACAGATGTGGAAGAACTTTCATCCGATCCCGGTTTGAAAGGAAAAGCAAAGGGAATCTGTCCTACAGATTTTGGGAAAGTCACGGCAAGCCTTCCTCCCGGATTATAATCTCCGAACAAAGCTTCTGCCACGGCTTGGCCGCAGAATTCCCCAGGGAACCAGGCGTGCAGAATGGCAGGTACATGGGCTGCTGCATAGTTTATGGAAGAAGCGCGTCCGTCGAGCAGCACTAAAACGACCGGTTTTCCGGTTGCACAGACAGCTTTTAAAAGTTCTTCCTGCCTTCCGGGAAGATTAAGGCTGGTCCGTGAACGATCTTCTCTGACTGTCAGTTCGTTGCCGCCTAATACCATCACTACCACTTCGGCTTGTTTGGCTACATGAATGGCTTCCTCCATTAATCGAGCTTCCTCTGTTGTTTTCGGGAAATCAAGAACTTCACTTTCAGGAAAATGAGGATCTATGATATCACATCCTTTTCTATAAATCACTTCTGTATGGGGCAATCGTTCTTTTATGCCTTGGTAAACGGTTTTAATAGGCGCATTGGCAGGGCCGTACCGGCAAATCAACTGAGTCCGTTCATCGGCATTGGGACCGATAACAGCGATAGAACGGAGCGATTTGGATAAAGGAAGCAGATTCATTTCATTTTTTAATAATACAAGTGACTGACGGGCTGCTTCCAATGATACAGCCTGATGTTCCTTGCTATGGACGATTTGTTCCGCTTGTTTACCATTACCCCGATAGGGATTGTCAAATAATCCCAGCCAGAATTTGACACGAAGTATCTCGGCTACCCGTTTGTCAAGAGTTTCCTGAGAGATTTTACCGTCGGCAACAGCTTTACGAAGAGGCAAGATAAAATCAGCAGGCGGAGTGAAATGGGTACGGATATTCAGTCCTGCATTGACAGCCTGCGCTATTCCGTCTTCGTATGTATTCGCCACTTTATGTTTACTGGAGATAAATTCCACAGCTTCACTGTCCGATACGACATATCCTTTAAATCCCCATTCCTGACGTAATATTTCAGTCAGGAAATGATAACTTCCCGTAATGGGCTCTCCGTCATAGTCATTATAAGAACTCATCACTCCCAATGCTCCGGCTTCTTGAAATGCCATCCGGAAAGGTTCTATATATAAGGTACGCATTTCTCGTGGAGCTACGTGTGGATCAGTCCGCGTCTTTCCGTCACGCCCACCTACCGGAATGCTATAAACTGCAAAATGCTTTGGAGTAGCCACCAGGTTATGTTTTTGCAGACTGGTAATCATTTGTTTTCCCAGTTCTCCTACTAAATAAGGATCTTCTCCGTATGTTTCCACGCATCTTCCCCAGCGAGGATCTTGGGCGATATCAAGGATAGGAGAATAGATATTGGTATACTCCAGCGCTACAGCTTCTTTGGCTTCCACTTCACCGATACGGGCTATCAGCTCTTTATTCCAAGTAGCGCCCTGTCCGCATTGGGCGGGGAAATAAGTTGCCCGGTCATGACATAATCCGCGAATACCTTCATTGGTGAAATCTACGGGGATGCCTAAACGTGTTTCTTCTACAAACCAGCGTTGAATGGCATGCTTGGCATCCACATGTTTGGTGTAGGGAAAAGAATATTCGGACTTGAAAGTTCCCAGTCCGTTATGTTCTTCATCTATGTTCCCTATTCCGTCTTTCCATACCTCTGTTTTCCAATTGTCTTGGGGCAGGGCATCTTTCAGTACACGTCCTGAACCATAGAGGGTAGCCATCTGGCAACTTTTTTCTTCCAATGTCATTTGTGAGAGCAAGTCTTGTACCCTCTCTTCCAGTGGGGCTTTAGGATTTTCATATAGATCCATTTTTCCGTTTCTTGTTGAATCTATCCATCCTTTGTGATAAATTCCATCCGGCGTATCTCCTGATACTTGTGTACAAAACAGGAAAGAGGCTACTGTAAATAAAGTGTGTTTATTCATGTTATCTAGGTTTTGTATATATGCTTAATACGTACAAAGATAGAATTTTACTCATCTCTCCGGAAGATATTCATAACTAAAGTTGAGTGTTTCTTGATTGTGATTCGTCTTTGTAATAAAAGTGAAGATAACTATGAAACATGTATTTTTATTTGGAATATTCGGTTGGTTCTTATCATTTACGCTTGTCGCACAAACAGGAATCTGGCAATGGTCCGTACCCGTTCGTAATTTTAGCACTCATCCCAAGAATCCTGAGTCAAGGGCTTACTTGTGGATTCCCAGTCAGTGTGAACAAGTAAAAGCAATCTTGGTTGCCCAACACAATATGGAGGAAATTTCTATCCTTGAAGATGAGGTTTTCCGGCAGCGTATGGCTGAACTTGATGTTGCTCAAATATGGGTATGTCCTTCTTTCAATCACGGATTTGATTTTACGGATGGGGCATGGGAAACTTTGGATGGTCTTTTGGCAGATCTTGCTGAAGAATCTGGATATAAAGAGTTGTCTACAGCTCCTTTAATAGCTATAGGACATTCGGCAGCTGCTAGTTGGCCTTATTATCTTGCAGCCTATAAACCGGAACGTACATTGGCATGTATTTCTGTCAGTGGTCAATGGCCATATCATCGTGATAAGTGGTTATGTCCGGATATTTGGGGTGAGCGTAACATCAATAAAATCCTTTGTCTGGAAACCATGGGAGAGTATGAATCAGCACATACATGGAGCAATGAGGGTTTGAAAGAACGTAAGGAACATCCATTGCTACCTTTAAGTATGTTGGCCTGTCCTGCTGAAGGCCATTTTGCCTATACCCCGGAAAAAGCACAATATATAGCTCTTTATATTAAAAAGGCAATGCACTATGGACATGTGGATCCGACAAAGGAAGGATGGTTGATGGAGCGATGGAAAAAAAATGAAAAACCTTCTTGTATTCCGGCACCGGTAAATCAATTTAAAGGTGATCCTGCACAAGCTTTTTTGGTTTTTTGATCGTGAGATGATAGAGGCTACTTTGGCGTATCAATCCCGATATTACGATATGAAGCCACAATTGGTAAGTGTGTCTCAAAACGGAAAAACAGTATCCCAACAGAATACTCATTTACAAGTTCACCCGGCTTTTATGCCACAGGAAGATGGTATCACATTTCAATTGACTCCTGTTTTTCTGGATACTGTTCCAGGAGAAAGCCCCCGACTTTCCAATTGGACTGATTTACCTGTCGGAGCATCTATTGGTCATGCCGGAAAATCCCCTGTCTTGCAGATGATTACCGGTCCGGCTGTTTTAGTTGATTCTGTGACATTTCGAATTCAATGGAATCGGGGAACTTTATGGACGGACAAAAAATCGGATATTGTTTTTTCAATAACTCATCCGGGAGATAAAGAATATAAACCGGCTGTTCAGCAAGCTCAGATTACAATTCCGGTTAAAAATAGGGAAGGACAGCCGCAACATATTGAATTTGCAACGTTACCGGACATAAAGCGTGGTACTAAGTACGTTTCTTTATCTGCTGTTTCCAGTTGTGGCTTGCCGGTTGATTTTTATGTAGAATCGGGACCGGCTTATGTGGATGGTAATCGATTGATATTAACTGCTATTCCTCCTAAGGCTGCTTATCCGGTGAAAGTGACTGTGATAGCCTGGCAATACGGAAAAAACTCATATCCAAAGATAAAGACAGCAGAGCCGGTAAAGCAAACATTTTATATTCGCTGACTTTAAATAATGAATTAAATAGGCGGATCATAAAATAATTCATTCGGATTGAGTGGAATAGCTCTATGATACGTATTTTTGTGAAAGAGAATGAATAGAATTATGAAAAAGACTATTTTATTGATATGCTTGCTGATAACAGGTGTATTATATGCACAAGAGAATTTTTTGTCGATAAAACTGTCACAAGGTCATCCCCGATATCTGACGGATAACAAGGGCAAAGCCGAAACGCAGAAGTTGATAAAGGAAGAACCATGGGCACAGGAAGTGTTTGAAAAGTTAAAGCAACGGACTGACCGGTATGCTGACCGAGGGCCTGAATGGCTTACTTCCCGCTTGCAAATGTATTGGAAAACTCATGCAACGGAGGTATATATTAAAGGAGAATATTATGATCATGCAGGAGGAGAGAAGGCGTCGGCTCCTACGGTGATGTATACCGGTGCACGCAGTCATGCAACTAACTATGTACGTCCCAAGCTGGAAGATTTGAAGCCTTATCAGGAAGATGCTCGGGGAATGTATCTGGCAAATGGGACGTTGGAAGGCAGACCATACGAATGGGTGAATATCAGTAAAACCGGAAATATCATCCAAAGTATTAATGTAGAGATACTGGGTATCGCCCGTGATGCCGCTTTTCTTTGGTGGATGACCGGAGAGAAGAAATATGCTGATTTGGCAGCTTCGGTATTTGATACTTATATGACGGGGATCTATTACCGAAATCTTCCCAAGGATTTGAACTATGGACATCAGCAGACTTTGGTGGGTATGAGTAGTTTTGAAGTCATTCATGAGGATGCAGTGAATGCTTTGGTTCCATTGTATGATTTTTTTATATGATTATTTAAAAACCGATAAGGCTGATAAGATGGACATCTATGCCGGAGCATTCAAGAAATGGGCGGATAATATCATTGATAATGGAGTGCCGCATAATAACTGGAATCTGATGCAGGCGCGTTATATCATGAGCATCGGCATGATTTTGGAACCTGATGCTTCTTATCCGGACAAAAAGGGAGGCGAATATTATATTGATTATGTGTTGAATCGTTCTTCCATCCGTCAATGGTCACTGAAGCAGCTTGCTGATTATGGTTATGATACAGAAACCGGTATTTGGGCTGAATGTCCGGGGTATAGCCAAGTGGTTATCGGAGATTATACGGATATGGTTACTATCTTTGACCGTAATTTGGGTATGGACCTGACCGGAGAGATTCCCGTCATAAAAAAAGCGGTGGCCGCCGACCCGCAATATTTGTTTCCGGATTGTATGACAATGGGCTTTGGCGATACACATCCCGGTAAATTGAATCCTGCTATCTTTGCCCGTATGGTAACTAATGCGCAAAAGCATGGTAAAAAAGATCAGGAAAGGCAATTTACTGCTATGTTGAAGTTATTTGATCCCGATGCGTCCAAATCGGCGGCTGAAAAGAAAAACGTGAAGGTGGCGGTAACTTCTTTCTTCAGTGACAAGCCTTTGGTGATTGATGATAAGATACCTGCCGGTGATATCAATGATTATGTGACTCCTACTTTTTATGCTCCCAATGCCAGTTGGCTGGTGCAACGCAATGGCATGGACAAACGCCATAGTCTGATGATTGCTCAAAACGCCAGTGAAGGGAACCACATGCACGCTAACGGCACTTCGATGGAACTTTATGGAAAAAGGATACGTACTGGGGCCGGATGCAGGTATCGGGCTTTTCCTGTATAGCGGACTGGATTATGCGGAATATTATTCTCAATTCCCCAGTCATAATACAGTTTGTGTGGATGGAATATCGAGCTATCCGGTGATGAAAAGTAATCATTCTTTTGATTTGCTTTCCTGTTTCCCGGCATCAGCGGAACCGGGCAAAGCATTTACGTCCGTTACTTACAGTAACCTTTATTTTCGTGAACCGGAAAGCAGGGCGGATCAGACCCGTATGATGAGTATTGTCACTACCGGGGCGGAGACGGGGTATTATGTCGATGTATTCCGCAGCCGGAAAGAGAAAGGAGGCGATAAGATGCACGATTACTTCTATCACAACCTTGGACAGACTTTGACATTGACGGCAGCAGATGGCAGCGACCTGAATCTCCAGTCTACGGAAGAACTCGCCTTTGCAGGCGCACATCTTTACGCTTATTCCTATTTATATGATAAGAAAGTGGCTGCAACCAATAAGGATGTCAAGGCAACTTTCACCATAGATATGAAAGAATAAGGACGGCGATGATATATACATGAATCTTTGGATGAAAGGCGAACCGGATCGTGAAGTCTTTACGG
>ENA-OQJW01000220-OQJW01000220.1-human-gut-metagenome-genome-assembly--contig:-NODE-220-length-10911-cov-2.982289_pt1 | contig 10911 bp, 10 predicted proteins | sample MGYA00242619_ERZ504786 | MGnify/ENA primary metagenome ERZ504786 (study PRJEB26092, sample SAMD00036357) | human gut metagenome | host: Homo sapiens | study: EMG produced TPA metagenomics assembly of... | reverse complement strand
GAGCTTTAAGGTGTTGAAGTTTGACAATAATAGGATAACACTGGAAGAGTAGTTGTGATATGAAGTATGCAATCTATTTTAAGTAGTGTAAGGTTGGGATATTCAGAAGAAGAATTGTCAATGCAAGGATTGGGACATCGTAATTTAGTATTGCTGTTTGTGCTGATTAATTTACTGCTTGGAAAGGAAACAGATATTGCTTTGGATGTTTTAACGATAGAAGAACCGGAAGCCCATTTGTGTATTAATAATACAAGATTGATGGTAAGTTTTTTAAAAGCATTTACGGATAAGAATAAAACTGTACAGTTGTTTTATTCCACACATAGTACTGAATTCATTAACAAGATGAATTTAAAAAATGTGGTGGTTTTACATAATGGAAAAGCTTACTCATTTGCAGATGAATTAGAGGATGAAGATTTTGCATATTTAGCAAAGAATCCTAATTTGGATCTTTTTAAACTATTTTTCTCTAAGAAATGTATTTTGTTTGAGGAAATATCGGAAGAATTATTAATTTGTTCTTATATTGACTCAAAAGAAACATTAAGTGACATTGAAGTGCTGTCATTTCATAAAGGGTTTAAAAAATAATGAATATTTGGAAAAAAGTCAATGAAGGTTCTGGCAATAAATTGGGCATTATTCGTGATTATGATAATCAACCTAACGCTAAGAAGCAACATGATAAATATAATGATGATAAGGAAATATGTGTTAGAACAACCGAGTATTATACTTTAGAACCGGAAATTGTAAATACGGGTGACAACTATAAGATATTGAAGAACAAATATGGAGATGTTTTTGGTTGGAATGATATGACAGCTGTGCAGCTTACAGAAGCGTGGAAAAATGCAAAAGCAACTGATATGTTTACGATTTGTAAAGATTTAGCTAGTGGAGAATTAGATGGTTTTCAAATGCCAAAACATATCCAAGATGTTATAGATTTTCTTTCACAAGAGTCAGAAGAGGTGTTATAAAGTGGAAATAAATATAGCAGGGAAAGTGTGTATTCATAGAATAAAAATGAGATATAGAGTATTCCTGAATGTAAAAGCTCTATGTGTTGAAGTCATGAGAATGTAAAAACTGAATTGGTTAAAGGCACAAATTTGGTTTAAGTAACTCTTATAATGAAGATGGGGAATGTCATAGAAAATGACGTAGAAATGTCACAGAAATTTTGAGAAAAATAAAGTGACTAAAATCAGAATATTCTAAGAAGAAGCTTTCTAAAGCGTGAGAGACGCTTAAAGAGTTTTCTGAAAAACGAATATTTCAAAGTTAGTCTCAACGAAGTCTCACGAGATTTGAGACTGAGTGAGACTCTATTATATAGCAAAACGCGATAAAACCGGGATTTGCAGGTGAATTATAAAGTTGTAGTCTCAAGTCAGTCTCATTTTTGAAATCGTTTGTTGAGACTAACATGAGACTGAGGAGGTTCAAAATCATGGACATAAGTAAAAAAGATTGGAAGTTATTTCGAGAAAAATTATCAGACTGGCAGGAAAATTATATGGAAGGTCTTGTTAAAGAGTATGCAAATTTTCTGAATGATGATAAAAAGCCTGCATCAGAGAAATTCTGGGAACTTGAAAAACTGATAAAAGAAGATAAACGTCATCCGGGAGTTGTCATGGAACTGAAAAAATCAGAGGTAATATGGGATATTGTTCGTCTTATTAGACTGAAAGTAATTACATATAATGATTTATCAGACTTTAGTGATGAATTACAGAATGAAGTAAAAAGAATACTTGAGATGAATAGATAATGACGGAAAGGGAGGTATGACAAATGCGTGATCCAATAGAGAATGTGACTAGATTGCAGAAGCAGTTGAACAATCTGCAATTGGAGAATCAGGTATTAAAGAATATATTGGATAAAGCAGGATTGTCATATCAAAATGAACTGGCAAGTATAAGGAAAAAGGATACGAAAGAGGATTTTGATCCAGAACAGGGTAAAAGGATTGTGTACCCCAAAGAGATTACAGACAGGATGGCAAAGCTCTTTTTCTCATTCTTTTGGGGAAGAACAGATGTATATGCGAAAAGAAATGTAAATAAAAACGGAGAGGCGGCATATTATCCGCAGTGTGATAATTTCTGGTCAGATAATTGCCATAGGAAATTAAATACACATATAGACTGTAAGGATTGCAAATATTGCTCGTATACAAGATTAGATTTACCAACCATATTGATGCATTTGAGGGGAAACTCTTATGCTGCAAAAGATGTAATCGGTGTATATCCATTATTTAGTGATGGAACATGTAGGTTTCTGGTGTTTGACTTTGATAATCATGAGAAGAATGCAGAAAAAAGGGACTTTGCAAATACAGATGATACATGGATTGAAGAAGTCGAAGCTATGAGAGATATCTGCACATTAAATGGGATAGAACCTTTGGTAGAACGTTCTCGTTCAGGAAAAGGTGCACATATATGGATATTCTTTGACAAGCCAATATCGGCGGCAGTGGTTCGTAAATTTGGCTTAGCACTTTTAGATAAAGGTGCAGAGCAGGTGAATTTAAAGTCATTCAATTATTATGACAGAATGTTACCAGCACAGGATTCCTTAGAAAATGTGGCAATAGGAAATCTGATTGCATTGCCATTACAGGGAAGGGCGTTGAAAGATGGCAATAGTGCATTTGTGGATGGTAACTGGAATGCTTATCCTGACCAATGGAATGCTTTATTAAGTAAACCTAAGCTTTCAGAGGAATTTCTGGAGAATAAGATAAGGGAATGGACATTTACAGCAGATGACCTTGAAGCATCCAGTGATGAAGAAAATAGGGAAAAGCCATGGGATAGAATGAAAAATTTTGCAAAATCAGATGTTGATGGGAAAATGGACATCACATTATCAAATGGTATATATGTCGACAGCACGAATCTTAAGCCTGCGATGCAAAATAAGATTCGCAGAATGGCAGCCTTTAGTAACCCAGTATTTTATAAAAAATCGTGCGATTGGAACATCTAATTATGATACTTCGAGGTGGATTTATCTTGGAAAAGACCATCTTGGTGGATACATACAGATTCCAAGAGGATTACAGGATGAATTAATAGCAAATATTGATAAGGCAGGAATTGAATATACTATTGATGATGAGAGGCAGCAGGGAAGAAATATTAATGTAGAATTCAATGGAGAACTACGACCTGAACAGAACAAGGCGTTAAAGGAACTGACTAAGCATGATAATGGAATACTTCATGCTGCAACAGCATTTGGGAAAACAGTTGTATGCAGTGCAGTAATTGCAGAAAAGAAAGTGAATACTCTGATCCTGCTTGAATCATCTGCACTTATAGAACAGTGGAAAGATGCTCTAAACAAATTTTTAATTATAGATGAAGAACTACCCCAGTACAAAACGAAAACTGGAAGATTAAGAACTAGAAAAAGTCTGATTGGAACATTGCAGGGAGTACATGATTCGATGACAGGGATTGTTGATATTGCAATGGTCGGCTCACTTTGCAAAAAGGGAGAGTTTCATAATTTGCTGAATGATTATGGACTTGTGATAATTGATGAGTGTCATCATTCTGCCTCTGAAACAATAGCAAATGTGCTAAAAGAAGTAAAAGCAAGGTATGTATATGGTGTGACAGCAACTCCGAAAAGAGGAGATGGACTGGAAAAAATCAATTATATGCTGATAGGACCTATAAGATATAGTTACACAGCAAAGGAAAAGGCTATGGAGCAGGGGATACAACATCTTGTATATCCGCGTTTTACCAGAACTGTTCCACCAAGAGGTGTACTTATCGGTAAGATGCATCCAAATGAAGCTTATGAGATTATTCATAATAATGATATCAGAGACGAACAGATTGTTGAAGATGTGAAGAATTGCGTATCAGCAGGTCGCACCCCAGTTGTTTTATCACGATACAAGGATCATTCAGAGAAACTGTACGAGCGATTGAAAGATTATGCAGACCATGTATTTTTAATGACAGGCAACAACTCAAAGAAAGAACATAAGAAGATTTTGGAACAGATGCATCAGGTTGATAAGGCGGAGTCTCTGATATTAATAGCTACAGGTTCACTTGTAGGAGAGGGGTTTGATTTTCCAAGACTGGATACACTTTTTATGGCAACACCTGTATCATTTCGAGGAGTTGTTGAACAGTATGCTGGTCGATTGAATCGTGATTATGCTGGTAAAGAAAATGTAATAATATATGATTATGTAGACAACCATATTACAATGTTTAATAACATGTATATGAAGAGACTTAAAGCATATAAACAGATTGGATATGAGATTGCAGGTGGTTTGCATAATGATAAACAGACAGCTAATGCAATATATGACGGTGATAATTATGCTGAAAATTATCATAAAGATTTACTGGATGCAAATAAAAATATAATTATTTCAAGCCCTGCAATTAGTGGGACAAAAGTTTATGAACTTATTAACCTGCTAAAAGAAAAGCAGTTATCAGGTGTTCAGATTACGATAGTAACATGGGCACCGGATTCCTATGGATTTGGAGATGCATCATACTGGATGCAGCTACATGAAGAAATGCGCAAAGCTGGTTTCTACATTAAAACAGTAGAAGAGTCATGTGAACGATTTGCTGTTATAGATCAGGAAGTTGTCTGGTATGGAAATATTAATCTTTTGGCGAAGGATAAGGTTGATGACAGTATTATGAGGGTTTTGAGTAAAGAGATAGCTAGTGAATTGATGGAAATTACATTTGGAGATAATGGTTGAGCTGAATAGGACTAAAACATATGGATTCCATAAGATGTAAAGAAGACGTTTCATGAGAATAGAGAAAGGAATGCGTTTATGAGCAAAGGATTACAGATAAGAAATAGCACTGTTGATTTCTTGGTTTTCACACGAGATGCAGGAGAAGACGGAATAGAAGTCAGGGTTCAGAATGGCGATGTATGGCTTACGCAGAAGGCAATTTCACGGCTTTTTGATGTAGATAGAAGTGTGATTACAAAACATCTGAGCAATATTTTTAAAGAGGGAGAATTAGATGAAAATTCAGTTTGTGCAAAATTTGCACAAACTGCGGATGATGGGAAAACATACAATTATAAGTTCTATTCATTAGCAGCTATTATTGCTGTGGGGTATCGAATTAATTCAGAACGGGCAACGCAGTTCAGGACATGGGCAACCAAAGTGTTGGATACATTTACAAAGCAGGGGTATGTTCTTGATAAAAGCAGATTGATTAATGGACAGATTTTCGACGAAGATTATTTTGAGCATCTTATTGCTGAGATTCAGGAAATCAGAGCAAGTGAGAGAAGATTTTACCAGAAAATCACAGATATATATGCAACAGCAGTTGATTATGATAAGAATTCACAGGTGACAAGAGAGTTTTATGCAACAGTTCAGAATAAGATGCATTATGCAGTTCATGGTAATACAGCGGCAGAAGTGATAGTGGCAAGAGCTGATCATAATAAGGAACATATGGGACTTAAATCATGGAAAAATGCGCCTGATGGTAAAATAGTAAAAACAGATGTGTCAATTGCAAAAAACTACTTGGAAAAAGAAGAACTTGCAGAATTAAATGAGATTGTGACAATGTATCTTGATTATGCAACAAGACAGGCACGAAGACATATTCCTATGACTATGGAAGATTGGAAAACAAAGCTTGACGCATTTCTTAGATTTAATGATGCGGATGTACTTCAGGATAAAGGAAAAGTAACAGCAGCTATTGCAAAGGAATTTGCAGAAAGTGAGTTTGAGAAGTACAGAGTTATACAGGATTCACTATATGAAAGTGACTTTGATAAATTGATGAATGATATGGAAAAGAATGATAGCTGATATTTATCACGTTACAAAACAGTGTCCATTAAGATACAAGAAAGTATATTTCGCTGGATGATAAGAATCAGTATTTGATCATAGGAAGAAATCCAAAGAATTTATTTACAACAAGTGATAATTTATTTGAGCTCGTGAGTGAGAAAATGGGGGAGCAGAAAGAATTTAGTCTGAAAGAATATTTGTGAGCTATATTAGTATTTTCCGTAACATGGTATGGCTAACAGGAGTGTGGGAAGAGATTGATTTTGAAACTGTAAGCAATGTGGCAGTTGGTGAAATTCAGCAAGTAATTCAATAGATTATTTTATGCATGAGATGAAAATGAATAATGATTATCAGATAAAAGAGCGATGTAGTTTATATACACCGCTCTTTTTGATTGGCATGGTATTTTATTTTTCTAGCAGCTTGCGTGCATATGTAAGTATTCTGCCTTCTACATTGCTGTCCTGCTTGATCATTTTGATGAGTGAATAAAGCTCAGGATCATTGGATGAAGAAACAATAATGTAATCAGGATCTGTCTTATCAGATGTTCCGTAAAGAAAATCTATGTTGCAATTAAATGTCTGCGCAATGAAACCGACTGTGGGATAAGAGGGTTCACGTTGTCCATTTTCATAGCGGCCATATACCATTGGTGAGATATTAAGGCGACGTGCGGCCTCTGCTTTATTTATATTTAGAGTATTTCTGAGTTGGATTAATCTTTCAGGTTGAAATTTCATAGGTAAGCTCCTTCTTAAAAATCGATATTCAAGTGCTTGAATGTAATCATAAAAGATTATAAATTATAATTTAGCTTTTTTCAATGTTTACGTTGACATTAACCATTGGATATGATAATAATTCAATAACCAATGGTTACACATATGGATGAATAGAGGGGAATAAAATGAAACATTATATTGAGATTCAAAGACTAAGGACACAAGACGTGGTCGTTGATGATACGTTGACACTTGAAAAAAACACGGATGCATTTATACAGGGAGATATAATCAGTATCACTGAGAAAATAGATGGTGCCAATTCAAGTATATATTATGATAAAAAGCTGGATAGACTGAGATGTTTTAGCAGTAAAAATGAACTTGATTTCAGCAACCAGTTGAGAGGTTTTTTGACTTATGTTCAGAGTCTGGATAGGGAGCCGTTTATTAAATATCCGAATTATATATTTTTTGGAGAGTGGCTTGTGAGCCATACGGTCATTTATGATGATTCCAATTATAACAAATGGTATTTATTTAGTGTGTATGATACAGTTTCAGGCAGATGGCTGTCACAGGGTTTTGTCAAAAAATTTGCAGAAAAAAATGATTTTTGTTATCCGCATGAATTATACTATGGACCATTTATTAGTTGGAGCCATTGTCTCAGCTTTGCCAATGCCCCGGCATATGGCACGCAGCAAGAGGGAATCGTCATAAAGAATCAGACTGCACTGGAGCAGGAGAGAGGTCCGCATATATTAAAATATGTAAATCCGGAGTTCAAGGAAACGCAGAAGAAGAATCATAAAAGGAAACTTGAAGATCCGAATAAATTGAACGAAAAAGCAGAGGCAGAAGAGTATATACGCATGATTGTAACAGATGCAAGGGTTATGAAGTGCTATCATAAGCTTGTTGATGATGGAATTTTACCGGAGAAATTTGAATTGAAACATATGAAGCATGTTGCACAAAATCTACCAAAGGCTGTGTATGAGGATTGCGTGAAGGAAGAATTGGAGATTTTAAAGAAAGCCGGTGAGTTTGGAGGACAAACTTTGCAGTAAGGTGACAATGGAAATTATTAAAGATAAATTGAAGATAGGTGACTTTTTTGGCTGGAATTGTTAGGATATAAATGAAAGTTTACCACTGACCGATATGTGGTATATAAATGGTCGGGTTGAAAGTTTACCACTGACCGATATGTGGTATATAAATGGTCGGGTTGAAAAAGTCTTTTGCCGTAGTGCAAGAGACTTTTTTTGTGGAGATTAACAAATGATAAGGAATGGTTTTTTATATTATCAAAGATAGCTTTTTTTCGGATATGTCGGATCCATATTTGAAAGGAAATAAAAAACAAAATAGACCACACTACTATTGTTTTGAAGATAGCAATTATAATGGAATATATTGGATGATTCCTCTTTCAAGTCGGATTGATAAGTATAAGAAAATAGTAAGTAAAAGAACCGGTAAAGGAAGAACCTGTGATATAATTCACATTGTGAAACTTGATGATAATCATGAAAGCGCTTTCCTGATACAGGATATGTTTCCAATTTCAGAAAAATATATAGAACGGGAATACACTATAGCAGGTAATCATCTTCGTTTAACCAGTGAACATGCTGCAAAAGAAATTGAACAAAAAGCAAGAAAAGTTTTGGGAATGCTGAAAAGAGGAATAAAATTTACTCCAACCAAACCAGATATACAGAAAATATATGAGAGGCTGCAACAGGATTTACCAGCAACACATTTGTAATTTTATAATAATCCGGGGGGATTTTCACTGTTTCCACCTATAATCCCCAAAATGGTTTAATAACGTTTACTAACAATGCCTATTGTAAATAAAAGCTATCATCATTACAATAGAGATTAGAAATGCTTCGAACAATATGAAAGGCATAAAACCAATATGAAAAAACACATAAACATAATAATCACAGCCGCGGCATCTCTGCTTATCGTCACACTTGCGGGCAGAGAATTCATTAAAAATCATAAGAAAGAGTCTAATGATAAATCGTCTACGAATGTATCAGAAAATACATGTGAAGATATACCTGACACAAGTATATCTGATACGTGTGTAGCTGATACGAATACACCTGACACGAATACATCTGAAGCAGATATTCTGGATACGACCTATGAGAATAATAAAGAGCAATTTTATATATCCGAAATTCCGGATGATATTTTTGAAAAAATGCAGGGCAAATCATACAAGGTAGATTGTACACTCCCCAGAGAAAATCTGCGATATATACATGTACTACATGTAGGCTTTGACAATCAGGTGCATGAAGGTGAGCTGGTTGTAAATAAAGATATCGCAGATGATGTACTTGAAATATTTAAGGAGCTCTATGAGTCCGGATATCAAATAGAAAAAGTCAGACTTGTTGATGAATACGATGCAGATGATGAGTCATCTATGAGCGACAATAATTCATCGGCCTTCAATTTCAGATTCATCTCCCACACTACAAAGATATCGAAGCATGGAATGGGAATGGCGGTGGATATCAACACTCTATACAATCCTTATGTCAAAACAGTCGATGGGGAGCTTTCGATTGAGCCTGCAAATGGCGCAGATTATGTTGACCGGAGCAAGGATTTTTCGCACAAGATTGACCATGATGATTTATGCTATAAGCTGTTTACGGAGCATGGTTTTGAGTGGGGAGGCGATTGGTCCCATTCCAAGGATTATCAGCACTTTGAAAAATAATGCTGATAATTTCTACGGAAGCATATGACCTGCAGCCAGGTACAGCTCATACCATTCCTCGCGAGTCAGAGTAATATCGCATGCCGCGATAATTTCCTTCAGGCGGCTTTCACTTGAAGTTCCGGTAACAATCTGCATATTTGCCGGATGGCGTAAAATCCATGCGGCCGCAATAGTAGTATCGCTGACATTATTATTTTTCGGCTATCACATGAAGTTTTTTATTCAGTTCCGGGTATTCGTCGCTTCCGAGAAAACAGCCTTTCCATGCCGGCATCTGAAACGGAGACCATGCCTGAAGAGTAATGTTGTGGAGGCGGCAGTAGTCGAGCAGACTTCCGTCGTGATCAATTGAACCGGTTGTTTCCATATTGACTTCCATACCATTTGCAACGAGATTGGAAACAGGAATGCTGAACTGAACCTGATTGACAACGAGTGGTTGGCGGACATATTTCTGTAGCAATTCAATCTGCATCGGTTTATGGTTTGAAACACCAAAATGGCGAACCTTTCCGCTTTCAAAAAGAACATCAAATGCAGCGGCAACTTCTTCCGGTTCTACGAGTGCATCCGGACGATGAAGAAGCAGAAGATCAAGATAATCTGTATGAAGCCTTTTTAAAATACCATCGACAGATTTCAGAATATGCTCCTTTGAGAAATCATAGAAGCCTTGGCGGATGCCACATTTTGACTGCAGATACATATCTTCACGTTTTAGGGATGGATCATCTGCAAACGCTTCGCCAAATACGCTCTCACTCATACCGCCACCGTAGATATCCGCGTGATCAAAGAAATATGCACCTTGCTCCAGCGCAGCATGAATAAAATGATTCATCTCATCCTTTGATTTTTCAGAAAGGCGCATGCATCCAACTGCAACTGAAGGAACCTTTCGTATGTTATTGCCTAAAATTGTTTCTCTCATAGTAAAAATCTCCTTTGTAATTATTTTCTAATTCCCATAATGAGTGCGGCGTAGCCCCAATCCCATATGAGTTTTGCAAAGCTGTTTTCAAGATATTCGCGTATGTCATCGTCATCATATCCTGTCATGCGTGAGATGATGACAATATGCTCTCTGATGGTTTCATATGTCAACGGACTATTGGCATTGTGACTGTACCACAAGAAAAGACTTTGACGTATAGCAGTGTATTCAATCATAATCCACTGCATTTTGATAATCATGTGTTCAATAATCTTTTTAGTGGATGCTGCTTCAGGCGATATCAGGTCGGAAAACAGCTCGTTTGCCAGATAATTGCGAAAAACAATGTCATAATCTGTGAGCATTGAGCCAAATTGTTTCTGCGATGTTTGCAAGGTGCGGCTTATGGAATTATTGTCTGACTGTGAATAAATATTGGAGTATTTACAAGCCTCGGTCAGTACAGGCTGAAGAAAGGCTGTGTATAAACCCTCTTTACGATAATTTACTGATAAATCCTGAAGCAGCTCATTGCATTCGATAAATGTATCTTCGTCCGGGATATGGATATCTTCCATGGCGGTATTCAGTTCATTAAGCGTCTGGTCGGAAAAATATTCCTGTATATGTG
>ENA-OQJW01000219-OQJW01000219.1-human-gut-metagenome-genome-assembly--contig:-NODE-219-length-10915-cov-2.586022_pt1 | contig 10915 bp, 10 predicted proteins | sample MGYA00242619_ERZ504786 | MGnify/ENA primary metagenome ERZ504786 (study PRJEB26092, sample SAMD00036357) | human gut metagenome | host: Homo sapiens | study: EMG produced TPA metagenomics assembly of... | reverse complement strand
CGGGAAGGGATTGCAGATGTTTTGTTTTGTGTACAGATATCTTAAAAATTATAATTTTGGAGGAACCCTATGACCCACGCGCAGCCCCAAAAGAAAAGCGTCTTCAACATGAACGTAGACCTGATGCACGGGCCTATTTTAAAAAGCCTGCTGCTGTTCATGCTGCCCATTCTGATTTCCAATCTGTTCCAGCAGCTCTACAACACGGTGGATACCATGATCGTGGGCAATGTGCTGGGCGATACAGCCCTTGCCGCCATTGGCTCCTGCGGTTCGATCTACGAGCTTTTAGTCGGCTTTGGCATCGGTATCGGCAATGGCCTTGCCATCGTTGCAGCGCGCTCCTACGGTGCGCAGGACGAAGACCTGCTCAAGCGCACGGTGGTGGGGTCGGTCGTCATTGGCCTGATCGCCTCGCTGGTCATTACAACGGCAGGTTTTTTCGGCCTGCATGCCCTGCTGCAGCTGCTGGATACCCCGGCAGAAATTCTGGAAGATGCCTACAGCTACATCATCGTGATCGACCTTGGCGTTGTGGTCATGTTTATGTATAACCTGTGCGCAGGCCTGCTGCGCGCCATTGGCAACAGCGTGATGCCGCTGGTGTTCCTGCTCATCAGCTCGGTGCTGAACGTGGGGCTGGACCTGTGGTTCATTGCCGGGGTTGGCATGGGCGTGCGGGGCGCAGCGGTGGCAACGGTCATTGCACAGGGCATCTCGGTGGTGCTGTGCGTTCTGTACGTGCTGGCAAGGGTGTGCATCCTCATCCCGGAGAAAAAGCATTTCGCCGTGGGCAGTCATCTCTACTGGGAGCTGTTCAGCCAGAGCATCTCCATGGGCCTGATGAGCAGCATCGTGTCTGCGGGTTCGGTGGTGCTGCAGTACGGCATCAACGGGCTTGGCACCCTGACCATTGCGGGGCACACCGCTGCCCGCAAGCTGTTTGCCTTTACGGAGATGCCGCTCATCTCCATGGCGAACGCCGGTTCCACCTTCGTTTCCCAGAACCGCGGCGCAAACCAGCCCGACCGTGTGCGCAGGGGAATGCGGCAGATGTATCTGTACTCGGTGGTGGTGATGGTCGCCGCCGTGGTGCTGATGAACTTTGGCGCGGAATGGATGGTGCAGCTGATCTCCGGCTCTTCGGAACCCATCGTGCTGGAAAACGGTGCGCGGTACCTGCTGTGGAACGCACCGTTCTATGCCGTTCTGGGGGTGCTGCTGTGCACCCGCTACGCGCTGCAGAGCCTTGGACCAAAAGGTGCTGCCGCTGTTCTCCAGCGTGATCGAGCTGGTGGGCAAGGTGATCTTTGTGCTGGTGTTCATCCCGAAATTCCAGTACAATGCGGTCATCCTGTGCGAGCCCATCATCTGGTTCTTCATGACGGCATATCTGGTGGCGGTGTACCTGCACGAGCCCTTTGTGTTCCCGAAAAAATAACCCTCTCAGTTATCGCTGTGCGATGCCAGCTCTCCCGAAAGGGAGAACTTTTTGCATTTTACGAGAAGCACAAAGAAAGCTCCCCCTTTCGGGGGAGCTGGATGCGAACAAAGTGAGCAGACTGAAAGGGGTTACAGCGCCGAATAGCCAAAGCTGTTCACCAGCGCATCGATGTGCTGGCCGGCCTTGCACAGGGGGCAGTCGCGGCTGTCAAAGCTGGCGTAGTCCGGCAGGCTGGCGGGGTCAAAGATGGAGGTGACTTCATAGCCCATGCACTCATGGGTGGTGGCAAAAATAGCGGAAAGGCCTGCCACGGTGCCGCCGTAGTAGTTCACGGCCTCCACAGCGGCCTGCACGGTGTAGCCGGTGGTGATGGAAGCGGCCAGAATGAGCACATGCTTGCCCTTGACCATGGGGGCCAGATTGTCGCGCAGGATGATCTGGCTGCCGGTGGTGTACTCCGGGGTGATCACATAAATGGTCTGGTGGGCGTTCATGTTGGCAAAGCCGTCCTTGGTCAGCTCGTTGGCAAGGCAGGTGCCGATCACCTGCGTGCCGTCCAGACAGAGCACGGTGTCCACAATGGTGCTGTGCTGGTAAGCGGCCACCAGCTCCTTTGCCACGGCCTTGGCCTCGGAAAGGCGGGACTTCTGGGTGGTGACATCGATGTAATAGTTGATATGGCTGTGGCTGGTAGCAAAGTGGCCCTTTGCTACGCGCAGGAACAGGTTACTTTTTTTGGTGGGAAGCTTTACCATATTGATCATCGAAACAGCACTCCTTTTCAGGTTTTCCGGGTTGCCCCTCAAATACAAAAAGCACCGCATCGCTGCGATGCTCCTGCACATTTTTATAACCCTATTGTACCGGAAAAGAAACCTGTGCACAAGGCATAAATCCACTAAAAAACTTTGTACATTTTACATGATATCGCCCAAAACTTGGATACAAATGGCCCGCATACGCAAAAAGACCCGCACCCTGCGGGTGCGGGCCTTAGACATAATATAAAATCAAGCGGTAGGGATACTATCCTTGATGGCATCGGTGATATCCCAAGTGCCGTAGATATCATTGTAGGAATCATTGGGTTCACCAGTAGCGGCATGCTTGGGAGTATACAGCACAGCTACTTTGGTAGCGCCGGAGAGATCCAGATTGAGAGTCAGAGTGGCCTCGGTGACGCTGTCCTTGCTAGCTTTGGGGTTAGCGGTATCGCCCAGACTGGGCTTAGGAGAGGTATTATAATAATAGTGCTTCGTGCCCTCAGCAGTCGTAACATCGACCTGGAAATGGCTGTCAGTAATCTCCAGCAGTTCGATCTTGGTGACGATCTTGAAGTTGCAGGTCAGGGTCTTGGTATTAGGATCATAACGCGGTTCTTTGCCAGCACTGTTCAGCACAGTGGCTTCACAGATGCCGTCGCCCGGCTTCAGGGTGTCACCGGCCTTGCCGACAGGACGGTTCGGGTTGGAGCAGCCGGTCAGCATGCCGGAACCTGCAATGGCAACAGCGGTAAGAGCGGTATATTTCATAAAGTCACGGCGGGAGAATGTATAGGACATGTTCGTTCCTCCTTTAAAAAGCAGATCAGTACGGCATTGCGGCATTACCTATAAGATAGGCGAAACCGGGCCGGATGTCAATGCCTTTTGGCAAAATAAAATGATGAAATTTTGAGCTGTGACGTTGTTTTGCGACGAAATTTCGTCCTGTGCGGGCCGCGTATCAGGCGCGGGTCACGTCTGCAGCGGTCATGACGAAGGTCATGGTCTTATCCGCTGCAAAGGTGGGCATGTAAGTAACGCTCAGCTGCTGCCAGCCCTTGGGGACCATCAGCATCAGCTGCAGATAGCCGGTACCCTGCGGGGGCAGATTGGTGGAATCCGAGAAGGTCTGAGAGTTGGAGTTGTACAGCGAGATGTTGGCACCGCACTCCACGCTCTGGCCGTCGCAGGAAGCAGAGAAATCGGTAGAAGCTGCTGCCAGTGCGTGGAAGTTTGCATCCACGTTCTCCTGCGGGGGCACGGGATAAGCAGCATTGATCTCGGCCAGATTCTGTGCGCCGATGTTGAAGGTCTGGTTCTTGGTGCGGTTGACCACGGTGACCAGAACAGCAATGTATTCGTAACCGGCCTGTGCAGGTGCGGTATCAATGTTGAACAGGCTGGTCAGCTGAACGCCAAGGCCGTTCCAGTTGCTGACCTTATCACCGACCTTGACATCCACGATGGTGGCGCTGCCATTCTGCTGGCAGCCGCCCAGCAGGCTTGCTGCGCCCAGAGCAGCAACGGATGCGCCGGTGCACTTGAGGAAGGTACGGCGGGAAATGGAGTTGGACATAAAATAAATCCTCCTTTTGATAGGAAAAACCGTATTCCAGAATGTTCTATTCTGTTTATACCCTTTCTGCCCGAAAGATGCAAGGGTTTTGGGGCTGAATTTACAGCTTTTTCACAGGAATATCACCCTTCGTGGGTAAGGCCCTTCACATGTGTTTCGCTGGTTTTGACCAGATTTAACAGGCTGGGCGTATAAAGCGGGAACTCGCGGGTCAGGCTTTCCGTGGTCATGGTCAGGCAGGCCGGGTCCTTTACGCCCTCGCCGCCGTTCACATCCTGTCCGTCCAGCAGGGCTTCCACGTTGGCTTCGGACATGCGCATCACGGCATCGGAGCAGCCGCGCCAGCGGATGGGATCGATGCTGAACATACTGGCGGCGTTGTGGGGCTCGGCCGAGTACAGCAGGCGGAACATTTTGGCTACGGCCATCATCAGGTAGGCGCTTACCTCGGTGGTAAGGGCCTTGCTGTGGCACTGGCCGATCTTGGCGTACAGCACGTTCAGGCCGTTGGAGATCAGCTTTTTGTTCATGGTGGGCAGCACGCTGCCGTGGTAGATGTTGTCCTTCATCTTGTCCGGGTTCGGAAGGTCTTCTGCCGAGAGCATCATGCCGTTGCGCTCTGCACTGCGGCCCAGAAGATAATCGCAGGAAACATTATAGTAGTCTGCCACGCGCACCACAAAGTCCAGGCCGCATTCGCGGATGCCTTTTTCGTAGTGGGACAGCAGCGCCTGCGAGACGCCAAGATCCTCGGCGGCCTGCTTCTGGGTGATGCCGCGTTCCTTGCGCAGCAGCTTGATGATACGGTTGAATTCCATGATTTTTGGCTCCTCAAAGTTCGATGTAGGGGGACATCCTTGTTTTTGGTTTACAGCAGGTTGATTATACACAACGGAAAACCTTTTGTAAAGCAAGAAAAGTGACGATATTTTTCGTTGATTTTCGTCATTTCTGTCAAAAGACTTGCTCTGGACACCATATCTATGCTAAACTATAGGTATTAACGCATACATTTTGTGGCGTGCGCGGGGCCGCGGCTGCCGCCAAAGAGCAAAAAATCTGGCAGACGACACGTTTTTCTGCCAGATTTTTTCTCCGCAGCGGGTTTTGCCGCCCGTTCCCGTGCCGCCGCACAGCGATAAAGAGAGGCACTATCCATGAAAACGTTCAAGCTTCATCTCATCCGCCACGGCATGACTGCAGGCAACCTGCAGGGCCTGTACATCGGCAGCGGCACCGACATCCCTCTGTGCGACGAGGGCCGCGCGCAGCTCAATGAGCTGAAAGAGCGGTTCGAGTATCCGCAGGTGGATACCGTGTTCTCCTCCCCGCTGCTGCGCGCGGTGGAAACAGCCAACATCCTGTTCCCGGATGCAAAGCACACCTTTACCGTGCACGACCTGCGGGAGGCCGGCTTTGGCAAGTTTGAGAACAAGCCGGTCAAGGAGCTGGTGCACGACGAGGACTTTAAAAAGTGGATCACCCCCGGCTCCGGCTATGTGCCCGAAGGCGCAGAGCCTACCGACCAGTTCCACGCCCGCTGCGCCGAAAGCCTGATGAAGCTGTTTGAGTATATGATCCGCATGGATGTGACCGAAGCAGCCTGTGTGACCCATGGCGGCGTGATCATGAGCATGCTCAGCCAGCGCGCGGTGCCCACCCGCCGCCCGGAGCAGTGGATGGCAGACCCCGGCTGCGGCTACACGGTGCAGACCGATGTGCAGCTGTGGATGCGGGACCGTCTGGTGGAAGCCATCGACATCGTGCCCTTTGGCTATGCCGATACCCTGCGCGGTCAGGCCGAAGCCGAGGAAAACGAGGCCTTTGAGTAAGGATTCGGTTACAGTTTCGGCCCATCCCTTGACAGAAGCGGCGCAATCCTTTATTGTATAAGGGAACGATCATTTTAGGAGGAAGTTCCATGTCCCAGTCCATTTCCCGCCGGTCATTCCTGAAATGTGCCGGCTCCGGTGCGGTCAGCCTTGCGGCAGCGCTGCTCACCGGCGTACCTGCAGCGGCACAGCAGCCGCGTCTTGCAGGCGAACCTGCCCTGCTGGACGGCAAAGCTGCCGTGGAGCTGCTGGGCTATGCCCCTGCGCAGGAAATGGGCAATGTGCTGGTGTACCTCTCGGTGGAAAACCTCTCCGCATCCACCCTGCCGGTGGGCGCAAGCTATCTGCAGAGCCGTGAGGTGTGCACGCTTGGCGACCTGTACAGTATGGGCACCGGCGTTACCGCTGTGTGCGATGGCAAGCCGGTGCGCTGCGGCAGCTTTGCTGCGCCGCTCTACGGCGAGAACGCGGCGGATGCTTCGGTGTTCACCCTGAACCTGACGGCAGGCCGCGGCGCGCTGCTGCACTGCTTCTGCGCAGTGCCGGACAACTGGCAGACGCTGGAGCTGACCTATCACCCGGATTTCGCGGCGGGCCGCAGCGTGACCTTTACGGTCAACCGCAGCACTGACCACGCCGTGCTGGGCGTGGTGCCCACCTCTCCTGCCGAGGTCGGCAGCGTGGTGGATCTGTAACTCCTTCAGTCTCGCATACGCTCGACAGCTCCCTCGGAGAGGGAGCCTCTGGCGAAAAGGAAAACTTGGCCGTATTGCCAAAGCCTCCCTCCATGAGAAAGACTTCCCCCGGCCGGGACAGATTCTCCCCGCGCCGGGGAGAAATGTCACCGCAGGTGACAAAGAGAGGAGCAGATGTCACGCAAGTGAACGAAAAAGGGGAGCAGTGGCATCGTGTCAGCGATGACGGAAGGAGTTCCTGAACGGAATAAAAGACCATCTGAGATGCAAGTTAAAATGCCTCAGATGGTCTTTTTTTGCTTTGTCAATTCAGCACATTCTGCCCGGCGGAATCCAATACCGTCAGCTCCTGCCCGGTCACGCTGGAGACCAGCGCAATGTAGCTGCGTCCGGTGCGGATGGTCAGCGGCCTGCCGTCGGCATCGTAAAAGGCAAAGGTGGAGTCTGTGCCCTGCGTCCATGTGATGTGCCACAGCTGGCTGCCGTTCAGCCAGACACCGCCGCCAAGGGACAGGTCGTAGTCCAGCGTGGTGCCGTCGTCCCGCAGGCTGGAAGCGGAATAAAGGACCAGCAAATTGTCGAATTGCGCCTGCGCGCCGGTGTTGGCATCCAGCTGGGCGGTGCCGTCGGCGCGGAGCATCCCGTAGGTGCCGCTGGCCGCATCGTAGGCAAAGCCGGTGGTGCTTTGGGGCGCAAAGTTGATCTGCACCTGTTCGGCATCCCGGGAACCTGGCTCCGGCAGACGGGGCTCTTTGGCCTGCGGCAGCAGGGCGGGCAGAGCGGAAATGGCAGAACTGTCCTCGGCAGTGCTGGCCGAGGAGGAAGCGCTGCTGCCGTGGTCGCCCAATGCGCCGGAAAGGTTCAGGCTGCCCAGCACGGAAGCGACCTCCCCGCCGCTGGTATGCCACAGCGGCGCGCCGCTCCAGACATCATCGCAGGAAAAGGCGTTGCGGCCCACTTCCAGCGCGTCCACGGCCCGCAGGTTATAATAATCCAGATAGTTGCGGGCAAACTGCCCTGCACCCCGCTGGATGGGCAGTACTTCCTGCCCGCTGAGCAGCCGCCAGTAAAGGTCCTGCCCAAGGGTCACTGGGCCGACGGTTGGCATGGCCGATACCGAAGGATAAGCCAAGCACAGGCTGGTGGGCTGGCCGCTCTCGGTCAGGGCTTCCAGCACCACCGATGCGCTGCCAATACCCCACTGTGTGGTGCTGGAAGCGGCGTTGTCGATCACCACGGCGGCGGTGCGTTCGCCGGGATACTGCAGCTCCTGCCCGGTCAGCGGGTCGGTGGGCGCTGCACTGTCCGGGGCAGTGGTGCCGGACAGCGCACACCCGCACAGCAGGGCTGTGCACAGCACCGCCGTGCCAAGGGCCAGATTCCAGATGCGTTTCATGCGGTTCCCTCGTTACTGATAGCTGAAGTTGGACCACTCGTCGTCGTCCACGATGGCAAGATAGGTCTTGCCGCGGTTGAAAAGCATCTGCGCACCGGTCTTGTCGTAGACCCGCAGCGGATGCTCAGGCGAAGCCTTTTCCCAGCGGCCATGCTGTACAGCGCCGCGGCTGAAATAATAGGCATCGCCGCCGGAGATGTAGCTTACCTGCTGCACATCGCCGGAGTCGCCGGAATAGCGCTCGATGGGAGCAAAGCAGACCAGCAGGTTGTCAAAGCTCAGCTGCTTTGCGTTCAGCTCGTCCACGGTGTTTTCAAACTTGCCGGAGATGCGGCTGTACATCTGCATTTTATAGGTGCGGGACTGCGGATCATAGCGGAAGCTGGTCTTGTAGTGGTCCGAGTGGGTGATGCTGACCGTCCTGCCGGATGCTGCACCCTGCATGGCATTCTCCTCGCCGGTGCGGTAGTCCGCAAAGCGGAAGAAGGTGGTGTCGTAATCGTATTTCAGGCCGATGCCCGCATTGGAAGCGGCCTGCCGGATCTCCTTGCCGGAGGTGAACTCGGTGTGTTCATAGGCCACATCCCGGCCCCGGCTGTCGCGGTGAGCCACATGCGGATGGGTGGGAGTATTAAAGTAGCTCTTGCCGCCGATGTTCAGGCCGGAATAGTTGTATACGCTGATGAATTTGGTGCAGGCGGCGCTCTCACCGTCGTGGTAGTACAGCGCCTGATAGGGCATCAGCAGCTGCAGGAACTGGTCGCGGCCAGAGCGCAGCGGGCCGATCTCCGGGATGGAGTCGGCATCGTGGAACACCGCGCAGAAGCGGGTGATGCCGCCCTCCACCTTGCACTCGATCAGCAGATCGGCAGAGGAAAGGCCGCGCTGCGGACGGGCGTTCTGACGGGAGGTGTTGGAGATGTTGTTGACCATCACGCCCACGATACGGCCATTGCTGCGCTTGGCCTCACCGGTCAGCGGGTCGGCATCGTAAGCGGGCAGTGCGGCAAGACTGGCAGCGGGCTGCTCGCCTGCTGCCAGCGAGGAAGCAACCATGTCCTCCGAGGATGCAGCAGAAGAAGCTGCGCCGGAAGAACTGATGCCCAGTGTCTGCTGGAGCCAGCTGGAAAAATTGCTGCCCAGAATGGCACTGCCGGAAGCACTGCAGCTGGAAAGCGCCAGCGAAGCGGCAGCGGCACCGGTCAAGCGAAGAACAGTACGGCGAGTGATCTTCATAGGAAAAAACCTCCTGCAAAAAAACGTATCGGCGCGGCCCGGCAGAATGCCAAAGCCGGGAAAAAGTTTGCGGGTGCAGCGCGGCGGGGCGCACACTGCCGGGCAGTAAAACGCAGCGCACTGCAGACGGATTTGATTTGATTGTAACGATTCTTGCCGGGTTTGTAAAGAGGAAGTTATCGGGATGAAGCCCCTTCCGCTGCCGACACCGGAGCATCTTCGATCTGCTGCGCGGATGAAAAGCGGAGGCCCACACCGATGCAGGAGCTTTTTGCGCCTTTTTGCCCGGGAACCCTTGCATTTTTGCGCAAGTTGTGGTAATATTATTCGGCAGTATGTTCACTGCGGAAATATGCGCTCGTAGCTCAGCCGGTAGAGCATCTGACTTTTAATCAGAGGGCCAGGGATTCGAGTTCCCTCGAGCGCACCAAAATCCCACGAAGAATCGTATGGTTCTTCGTGGGATTTTCTTTTTATACGCCATTTGCACGGTCTCTGCACGGTTTTTGCACGGTCCGCATTTTTCGTGTCAGATGGAGTAAGTCTGTGAATTACTCTGCAATTCGTGCTATTTTTGCAATTCAGGTCAGCAGAGCCAAGCGGAGCTGTGCTTTTACGGCAGGGTCTGCGTCCTTCAGAAGCTCCAAAAGTGCCGACACGGAGATGGTCGGTTCTGCTTCAACCGGGGCAGCCTGCACAGGTGTTGTTCCCTGCACCGCTTTCACATCACCGCCGGAGATCATCAGTTGGTAAGCAGAGCGCAGGCTGCGCGATGGAATCGCTGAATAGCACAAAGGCATGTTGGAGTCCAGATGTAAAGAAAAAACGGTAAAGCAGATAAAATCCACTTTACCGTTTTATAGCAATTCAACTTCTTCATGCAACAGCAATAGCGTTGAATTGCATATCGCAAATTGCTGTTTTAACGTTCCACTAATTTCTTGCCTTGCAATCAAGAAAGCACGTCTGCTAAACGCTCTACATTGAAAATATAATCGTACACTGCTATAATAAAATTGTGATATTATCACCAAAAATTCGAGATGCAAAGCGTTTGCGATTGGCAAACATTCAGGAGGAACGCATGGTAACAGGAGCCATTAAAAATAAGGTAGACAAGATCTGGACGGACATCTGGGCAGGAGGCATCACCAATCCGCTGACCGTCATTGAACAGCTGACTTATCTCATGTTCATCCGGTCACTGGACGAGAAAGAGCTTGCCACCGAAGATTTTGAGAACATGGCGGGCGAAAAGATGGAGCACATCTTCCCGGCCAGCGCGGCAGGACAGTCTATGCGGTGGAGCCGCTTCAAGGATAAAGATTCCCGCGAAATTTTCCTGACCATGCAGCAGCGGGTGTTCCCTGCCATCAAAAAGATGAAATATGGCCGTCTGCCGGACTTTGACGCAAACGGCGAGCTGGTGGAGATCGCAGACGACCCCACCCGCCCGGATGAGGGCAACACCGCCTTTGCGCGGTACATGGACGATGCCATGTTCCTGATTCCCACGCCGCAGGTGCTGCAAAAGATCATCACCGGGCTGGAGGATCTCTACACCCACGACATTGCCGACCTTGATATGCAGGGCGACCTGTACGAGTATATGCTGGGCAAGCTGGCAACCGCAGGGCAGAACGGCCAGTTCCGCACGCCCAAGCACATCCGCGACATGATGGTGGAACTGGTGCAGCCCACGCCGGACGACTTTATCTGCGACCCCGCCTGCGGCACGGCGGGCTTTCTGGTGTCCAGTGCGCAGTACCTCCGCGCCCACTACGAGGACAGCATGACCCCGGAGCAGTGGCAGCATTTTGCCGGCCCGATGTTCACCGGCTTTGACATGGACCGCACCATGCTGCGCATTTCGGCCATGAACCTGATGCTCCACTCCATCACGAACCCGGAGATCGACTACAAGGACAGCGTGTCGAAGCAAAACTCCATTTGCAGCAAGTATACCGTTTCG
>ENA-OQJW01000218-OQJW01000218.1-human-gut-metagenome-genome-assembly--contig:-NODE-218-length-10946-cov-2.320362_pt1 | contig 10946 bp, 13 predicted proteins | sample MGYA00242619_ERZ504786 | MGnify/ENA primary metagenome ERZ504786 (study PRJEB26092, sample SAMD00036357) | human gut metagenome | host: Homo sapiens | study: EMG produced TPA metagenomics assembly of... | reverse complement strand
GGCTGCGCCATAGGGTCGGAGTGCAGGAATACAGTCGGCGGCGAACCAAGTTTTGGTTGCCGGGGCTTGATTGGTACTCGATTAATCTCCTTTTCATAGTTCTTCGTCCTTTCTTTGTCGATGATGGCAAGGCGGGCGGAGTAGTGAAGGACGTACAGAATGTCCTTCATAATAGTAAAAGAGCCGAAACTCTATTGCTATCCATGTAGAATCAGGGAATCGTATTCAGCAAATTCAAAAAAAGCTTCCTGCTGGTCAGGGCGAAGTATCGACCACTTCTCAATGACCTGCATCTGCTGGGACGTAAGTGCTACCGGGGCAGATTCACTTCCCTCTGCCTTAGCAAAAAACTCAGAAAGCGTGATCTGAAAGGCATCGCAGATCTTTACAAGCGAAGGAATGGTCGGAATCGCATTGTCATTATACCATGTAGAAATGGTGGACGGTTTCAGCTCGGCGTGAGCCGCTAAATCGTATAGCGACCATTTGCGTTCTTTACGGTAGGCGGTTATGGTATTAAGAATGTTATCCACCGCCACTCCTCACTTTCGTACAATAAACTTTTCGCTTATTATACCGTACTACGCAGAAAATTATAATCCTTTTTGCCGTATAATAAGTACGGAGTTTAGGAGTAGTTGCTATGCCCCGATACAGTGAAGTCCTGCACCATCAATATAACAAAAGCCACCGGTCAGGACAAAACCGGTGGCTGCAAGAAAGCTGATTCAAATTAAAATGTGCAGAGCTGCTTAACAGGTGTAAGCGGGAATCTTTTTTCCACGCCCGACATGGTGCACATTTGTGTGCCGGGCAGTTCCAGAGAAGCGTGTGCACAGGAAACTGCCATTTTAACGCACGCTGGTCGCCTTGGGTGTGTTGCTTTGCGATTGCGTAGGCAAAGCCGGACACCATGGAGTCGCCCGCACCCTGCACGCCTTTTACATCGACAGAAACAGGTTCAGAAAACCATGCGGCTTCCGGTGTGACGAGCAGCGCGCCCTTTTCCCCCAGAGAAACCGCGCCGTAGGCGATGTTGTGCTCCATGAGGATTTGTCGATAGCTTGCGCAGAACTCCTGCGTTACACTGGGGTGAACGCCAAAGGTGGCGTAGTATTCTTCTTCATTGGGTTTGATCAGAACAGGAGATGCCTCCATTCCATTCAGAAGCAGCGGCCCCGATGCGTCCAAAATAAAGGGCACATCATATTCCTGTGCGCTTTTGCCCAGTTCATAGTAGAAGTCGTCAGGAAAGCCCGGTGGCACACTGCCGCCGAGGATCAGCACCGATGTTGTGGGCAGAACATTTTTTACGGCACGTATAACATCCGTGGCGGTTTCACGATCAAGCGGGGTGCCTTTTTCGTTGAACTCCGTCATGCAGCCCGTAGAGGTTTCAAACAGCTTGATGTTGATACGGACGTTTCCGGGGACGGGGATAAGCTCTGCATCCATATTTTTTTGCTTGAAGAAATCAGCCGCTTCTCCATCCGAATGGCTCAGACAGACGCTTTTGACCGGCATTCCAAGCTGGGCAAGTGCCAGCGAAACATTGATGCCCTTGCCGGAAAAGTCGCAAATTGTTTTTTGAATGCGATGGCTATGACCAAGGTTGACCGAATCCACCTGAATCGTGCGGTCAATGCAGGGGTTCACAGTAACAGTTGTAAAGTGCATGGGTTCTGTACCTCCTATCCGGGAGCGTCATTTCAGCATGACAAATGGGGCAGTTCATAAGACGCATACCTCCTGACGTTTTGATACACCTAGTCTAGCATACAAAATGAACGCTGTCTATTGGCAGAACAAAAACGGCTATCATGAGAAAAATAATAAAGGTCATCCGAAAAATCCCGATAGAAAAACAAGATTTTTTGCAGGTGATATGTTATAATAAAAGAAATACAGCATCTGCTGAACGGACGGAAAGGACATCATGATTATGGAAGAAAACAAGAAGCCGGAAACCACCTCGCAACAGGATTCGGCACCCGTAGATTACAGCCGCTACATGGGAACGCTGAACCGCATCTACCGCCGCAACAACAATCCCAAGAAGAAGCGGCTGGGGGATGGCATCACCTCTCTGAAACAGGAGCAAAAGCCGGCAGAGCCTGCCAAACCGGAAAATGGAAAGAAAGACCACAGCTTTCTGATCACGCTTGCTGTGTCGATCGCCATTATCCTGATCCTGTGGCTCATCAAAATGTTCTGAATCATATAAAAACTGCCCGGAACGACCTTCTCCTATCGTTCCGGGTCGAGTTTTAGTCAGGAGGAATCTGCTACCGTGGATGTCAAATCAGGTGGAACGATCAAACGTTCTCGTTCAGGAATGCAGCAATTTCTTCTGCTGCGACAGTCTCATCCTCACCCTCAACCGTGACGGTGATGGTTTCGCCCTGCTTGATGCCAAGCCCCATGACTGCCATCAGCTTGCGCATATCACAAGCCTTGCCGTCCTTTTCGATGGTGACCTTGCTGGTATACTTTTTTGCCAGCTTGACCAGCAGACCGGCGGGGCGGGCGTGGACACCAAGTTCGTCCTTGATGGTATAAGTAAACTGTTTCATGGGTTCTCCTTCATTTCCTTCTTCTTTAGCGTGCAAAAAGGGCAGATCAGACGGCGCTCTCGTAGTCCAGCATGAACTGCACAATGCCGTCCATAGCCAGCTCACGCGGGTCGAGCTTCAGCTGACCCTCACGGATCTTGGCATAGCTGATGGGCATATACTGGTGCAGCATATTCATGGGGATGGGGTACTCGCGCAGGTTGTCGAACAGCTTGTTCATGGCTGCAACGACTTCCGGCTGACCGATGTAGTAGCGGGCACGGTCAGAGTAGCTGTACTTGCGGCACTGTGCCAGATGCTTTTCGTCACCGTGGTAGTGCTTTTCCCAGTTTGCAGGGGAAGCCAGCATGACCTGATCCAGCGTTTCGATGAAGTTGGCGCGCTTTTCTTCCGGTACCAGTTCCTTCTCCATCATGCTCAGAGAGAACAGAGCCTCGCGCAGACCAAAGGTCAGAGCAGGACCGACCTTCAGGATAGCAATGCCGTCGGTGACCATGTTGTACAGATCAGTTGCGGTCTGGTAGTCGGTAGAGTGACCCTCGAAGCAGATGTCGGGGAACTCCTTCAGAGCGGCGCACAGGTCAACGGCTGCAGCGGGGTTGTAGTCGAACACCTGCTCATCGCCAAACTCCACACCGGGCTGGACAACGACTGCGATAACGTCCTTCATGCCCTCGCCAACGCCTTCCTCAGTCCAGACGCGCTGATAGGTGGAAACGGTATCACGGAATGCTTCGGGCTTAGTGACAGCCAGCGTATCCTCAGCTTCGGTTGCACCGCCGGGGATGGGCACTTCGCTGCCGATAACGAACACCGGGCGCATTGCATCCGGCTTTTCAGCCTTCAGCTCCTCGTAGCCCTTCATAGCAGCCTTGTACAGCTTTGCGCCACGGCGAGCGATGACCTCGGTCTGGAGCAGACCTTCCGGGTCGTCAGCAACCTTCATGCTGGTATCCAGATGGATCTTGGTAAAGCCGGCGCGTGCATACTGGTAAACCAGTTCCACGGAGTTTTCCATTGCTTCGGACTCCGGCAGCTTCTGCCAAGTCAGAGGTCCGAGGTGGTCGCCTGCCAGAATCATCATGTTTTCGGGCAGACCGATGTCGCTTGCCATTTTCAGGACCATCTGATAGAAATCAGCGGGCTTCATGCCGGTGTAGCCGCCAAACTGGTTGACCTGATTGGCAGTTGCCTCGATCAGAACAGGGATGTTGCGCTCCTTTGCACGGCGCAGGGCGATCTCGATTACCAGTTCGTTGGCACTGCAATAAGAGGGGATGCCGCAGCGAATACCCTGACGGCGCTTATCCATCATTTCCTGAAGGGGATGTTTCATTTCTATTCTCCTTTGTAATGCTCCAAAATCTTACAGCTTTGCCTGACCCTTGCAATAGGTCTGGAGCACATCGTAGTTGTCCTCCAGCACTACAAGGTCGGCATCCTTGCCCACCTGAATGGAACCCTTGCGGTCATCCAGATGCAGGCAGCGCGCCGGGTTGATGGTGCAGGCGTTCAGCGCATAGTTGAACGGTACCATTGCATCCTCGACAAGGATCTTCAAGCCCTTGTTGATGTTCAGGGTAGAGCCAGCCAGACCGCCGGTAGAGGTCAGGTGTGCGCTGCCGTCCGGGTAAATCACGATTTCGTTGCCGCCGAAGATGTATTTGCTGCCCACGGGGGTGCCCTTTGCCATCAGCGCATCGGAGATCATGATAGAATAGTCGGGACCCTTGCTCATAAAGTAGTTGTTCAGAGCAGCCGGGGTGGAATGGCATCCGTCGCAGATGATCTCACCGTACATGGTGCGGATGCGGTATGCTGCACCCACCAGACCGTTTGCGCGGTGGTTGAAGGGTGTCATACCATTATAGACATGGGTCATGGAGCGTGCGCCATTGGCATAAGCCATGACTGCCTGCTCGTAGGTGGCAGCACTGTGACCGATGCTGACAACGATACCCTGCGAAGTCAGGTAGCGGGTCAGCTCAAAGTTGTCGTCCTGTTCGGTAGCCAGCGTAACATAGCGGATGTGACCGTGTGCGGCTTCCTGATAGTGCTTGAACTGCTCCACGCTGGGCTTTGCAATGAACTGCTCCGGCTGTGCACCCTTGTACTTCATGTCCAGATAAGGACCCTCGAAGTGGATGCCAAGGATCTCGGCACCGTCGTAGCCGCCCTCCATGACACGGGCAACGTTGGCAACGGCATTGGTCAGCACCTCAACGCTCTGGGTGATGGTGGTAGCCAGAAAACTGGTCACGCCCTCAGAAACGATGTGCTCTGCCCCAGTAACGCAGACCTTCCTCGTTTGCATCGTTGGTGTCAAACTCATAGGCACCGTGGCAGTGGATGTCCATAAAGCCGGGGACGATACGCTTGTCGCCGTAATCGTCATCTACATCCTTTGTCCCATAGGGGAAAATGCCGACGATCTTACCCTCTTTGACCTCGATAGCAGCAGGTACAAACTGATCTGCGATCCATACTTTTTTACTTTGGATTATCATCTGAATTGTCCTCCTTCCGAGTGAATTACCCTTGTGCCATTATACCGCATTCTTTCGGAAAAATATTTATAATTTTCAATCGACTTGTTACTTGTTTCGGCAAACATGGCTAAAAATGACCGTTTGACAGGGAAAACACGGCTTCGGTTTGCATTTTTCAAACTAAAAGTTATGGCTTTCAGTTGCCCCCTTGTTTTCTGCTATGGGGGTGTGATATAACAGAAAGGAAGGGATAGTGCGCTTTGGTAAGCCCTGTCTATGATTCGGATAAATACCAACCGATTAGGAGGTAGAATAGCATGAGCATTTTTAATCTGACTGATGAGAAGATGAAGGAAACTTCTTCCACTTTTACTGCACATGAGATCTATCAGCAGCCTGCAACTTGGCGCAAGACCTGCGCACAGCTGGCTGGCTGCAAGGACGAGCTGCAGGCTTTTATCGATCAGGTCGTCAAGCAGGATGACTTCGACATCGTTCTGGTCGGCGCAGGCACCAGCGAGTTCGTTGGCAACTCCCTGTTCCAGGCTCTGAACCCCAAGTACAACTACAAGGTCAAGTCCTACGCTTCCACCGATATCGTTCCCTCCCCGGAGAACTTCCTGTCCCGCACCAAGCCCACCCTGCTGGTGAACTTTGGTCGTTCCGGCAACTCTCCTGAGTCTCTGGGCAACGTGGAAGCAGCAGAGGTCGTCTGCCAGAACCTGTACCACCTGTTCGTGACCTGCAACCACGAGGGCACTCTGTCCAAGATGGCTGCAAGCCGCAAGAACTGCTTCGCTATCAACCTGACCCCGGAGACCCATGACCAGTCCTTCGCCATGACCTCCAGCTACAGCAATATGTATCTGGCAACCTATCTGGCATTGAATCTGGACAAGCTGGATGAGATCACTGCCGAGGTCGAGAAGCTGGCCGTTGCAGGTCAGCACTTCCTCGATGACCAGTTCGGTGAAGTCCAGAAGATCGTGGACGAGTTCGATTACAACCGTATCGTTTATCTGGGCAACATCGGCCTGAAGGGCGTTGCACAGGAGTCCGCACTGAAGACTCTGGAGCTGACTGCCGGCAAGGTCGCTACCATGTACGATTCCGAGCTGGGCTTCCGTCACGGTCCCAAGTCCATCATTGATGATAACACCCTGACCATCGCTTATCTGAGTGACGATGAGTACCGCCGCCGCTATGAGCTGGATCTGGTCAAGGAGATGGCACATCAGCGCAAGGGCAACAAGATCGTCGTTGTTTACAACCACGATTGCGAAGGCATTGAGGAGCTGGCAGATTACGCTGTTCAGATCAAGATCGGTCAGGATATGGAGAACGTTCTGCTGGGTCTGGACTTCATCCTGTTTGCTCAGACCATCGCTCTGATGAAGTCTCTGTCTCTGGGCATTACCCCGGACAACCCCTGCCCCACTGGTGAGGTGAACCGTGTTGTCAAGGGTGTTACCCTGTATCCGTACACGCTGAAGTAATTAGAAAATCAGGAGGGCAACGAACATGATCGGTTTGGTAGTTACCGGCCACGGCCATTTTGCTGATGGCATCCACACTTCCGCTCAGATGATCGCTGGCGAGAACGAGTATGTCCGCTATATCAATTTTGAAGAAGGTATGTCCCCGGAGCAGCTGGCGGAGAAGTTCAACGCCGCATTCGACGAGTTCCGCACCTGCGATGGCGTTGTGGTTCTGTCCGATCTGCCCGGCGGCTCTCCCTTCAAGACTGCAGTGGAGTGCAAGTACGCACGCCCCGATCAGAAGATCGAGGTCATTGCCGGCACGAATCTGCCGATGCTCGTTACCGCTGTTACGATGCTGGATATGGAAGATGATCCCCGCGCTCTTGCAGAAGAACTGGTTGACACCGGCAAGGATTGTATGGTAATCTTTGAGTTACAGGCTCCTGCCGAAGAAGCCGAATCTGATGAAAGCGACGGAATCTAAACAATGATCAATTGGGAAGTAATTATTTGGACCTGCATTACGCTGGCAGTCATTATGGGCGTGATCGGTCTCATCCTGTATGCTATCTCTGCCAAAAATATGCGCAATAAGCGCAAGCAGCTTGGCGAAGTCCATACGGACATGAAGGTCGGTTCCCGCATTATGTTTGCCGGTGGCATCTACGGCAAGATCGTAAGCATGGAGGATGAAGATACTCTCCGTGTGGAAGTTGCACCGAAGATCGTTATTACTATTTCCCGTTATGCCGTCCAGAGCATTGTAAAGTAATTGTTTTGGTGTTTTAATAGCGTTGATCTTGTGCGTCTTCTTCATTTCCGCACGAGATTATCATAAGTTCTTCATTCGTCAAAGTCCCTCCATCCCCGGCGTAAAAAGACAGGCGTTGAATGCTGCGCGGCTTTCCGCCTGCCTTTTTACATTCTTTACGAAATCATCCGATCCTCTTTTTCGTTGACAAAACCCCTACAGCGGACGCCATACCGCTGTGGGGGTTTTGCCTTTTGCAGAAAAAGGATTAGAGCCGCTGCTCCAAAGAGCGGCGGCTCTAATCCTTAAGGAAGAAATGTCTTATATGGGTTAAGACGGATGAATGCTGAATTATGCCTTGCCGTTGCTGCCGCAAACAAGGATCTTGCTCATGACGTACTCCTTGACCTGCTCACGACCAACTGCGCTGTACTTCTTCGGGTCAAATGCTTCGGGATCGCCTGCAAGATATTCTTTCAGACCCTTGCTGAATGCGATGCGGAGATCGGTGGCGTAGTTCACCTTGCACATACCGCGGGCAACGCACTCACGGACGGCATCATCCGGGACACCGGAAGTACCGTGCAGCACCAGCGGCACAGAAACGACTTTGCGGATCTCGCTCAGACGGTCGATGTCCAGCTTCGGGGTTCCCTTGTAAACGCCGTGTGCGGTGCCGATAGCAACAGCCAGAGAATCCACACCGGTGCGCTCTACAAACTCAGCAGCTTCGGAAGGAACGGTGTAGCCATTGCCATTGCCGCCGTCCAGATCATCTTCCTTGCCGCCGACCTTGCCCAGCTCAGCTTCCACAGGGATGCCGGCTGCATGGCAGGCACGAACAACTTCCTTGGTGATCTCGATGTTTTCCTCGAAAACATGGTGAGAACCATCGATCATCACAGAGGTGTAGCCTGCACGGAATGCTTTCATAGCCAGCTCGTAGCTGCTGCCGTGGTCAAGGTGCATCACAACAGGAACAGTAGCCTCGGAAGCGGCAGCTGCGACCATAGCATGGAACATGGCCGGAGAAGCGTACTTCAGAGTACCCGGAGTGGTCTGGACGATAACGGGTGCACGCAGTTCCTCTGCAGCAGCGATGATGGCCTGAACCATCTCCATGTTCTCTGCATTGAATGCGCCGATTGCGTAATGGTTCTTCTGAGCATCAAGCATCAGTTCTTTGGTAGTGACTAAAGCCATAATTACCCTCCTGAAACATTTACCTTCATATCATTTACTCTGCCTTGCAAGAGCCGATTGTTCGTAACGGCAGATAGGATATACAAACATCCACCATTATTATAGATAGTCGTTACTAATTTATCAAGAGTAAAAAACGGTGAAAGATTTGTATTTTACGGTTAGAAGTCGAGGTGGGCGTCTTTCCGGGCGGCTTCCAGTACGGCTACCGCCGATCTCATTGCACGAATGCGCCGCTCTTTGACGGTATCCTGCGGAACGATCAGGAAGTTGGAGATGCTAAGAGCTACAAACCACCAAGGCGTCACGTCGCTATCATCAATGATATAGGGCTCTTTTCCTTTCCGAATGGCAACGAGTTTCTGGCAGGTGCTGCTGCTCGGCTCGATGAGGATGCTGCCCTCAGTGCCTATGATCTGGGCACTGTTGTGCGCAGAGCAATCCTTTGCAGCCGTACACTGACAGACAAAATTCGGGTATTCCAGAATCAGGATACCGCTGGTGTCAATGCCATTGGCGTTGCGATTCGGGTAATAGTGTACGGCTTTCGGGTCGCCAAAAAGCCCTACCACAAAATAGATGTTATAAATATTAAGGTCCATCAAGGCTCCGCCGCAGTAGGCGGGGTCGAACACCGGGTGAGTCTGCCCATTCATAAAGGCATCATACCGGCTGGAATACTGGCAGAAGGTGCAGGATACCGCTTTGATGTCACCGATCTCCTCTGCAATTATCTTTGCCATACCATAGTTCGGTTGGTCAATGGTCGTAATAGCCTCCAGCAGGTGCAAGTGGCGTTCTTCCGCAAGGCCGAGCAGTTCATCCAGCTGCGCCAAGGTAGGGACAATGGGCTTCTCGCAGAGAACGTGCTTTCCAGCCAGCAGTGCAGCCTTTGCCTGCTCAAAATGCAGGCTGTTGGGGGTGGCGATATACACCAGCTCCACATCCGGGTCGGCAAGCATTTCGTTGTACTCGGTATAGACCTTGGGAATATGAAACTCGTTGGCCATTGCAACTCCGGTGTCTGCGTTGCGAGAATACACGGCAACAACAGGCATTGTTGTAAGACGCGCAAACTCCTTCGCCATCGTGTGGGCAATGGAGCCTGTTCCAACCATTCCAATATTCATAGAGGATTCCTTTCACTTTTTGGGTTGAAGATTCTGCTTTACGAACTCGCTGGGCGACATATGATACTTCATATTAAAGGACTTGGAAAAATAGTGGATAGAGGTGTAGCCCAGCCGCAGGGAGATCTCGCTGATGGTATAACGGTTCTCCAGCAGCATCTGACAGCTTCTTTCCAGTTTCTTATCGTTGATGTACTTTTTGGGAGACTGGTCGATGGCGTTCTTGAACATCAGCTGCAACGCCGTCCGGGACAGGGAAAATGCTCGCAGATCTCCGGGATCGTCAGCGGAAGATAAATATTTTCATCAATGTAGGCGATGATCTGGTCAAACAATTCGTCCATTGCGCTCTTGTGCACGGAATTGTTGGGCTGGTTCATGGGGGAGGCATAGGTTCCCTGCAACAGCCGGATAACGATCTCCGACAAAAGGCAGAGCATCAGACTATTCATATAAGGAATGCCTGTGGTGCTCTCCCGGACGAATGCTTTTATTAAGGTGTTGATCTTCTGATCGTAGTGGAACACCCGGTTGACCAGCGCATCATACCAGACCTTCTGCTCCACAGGGGTCAGGTTTTGCATATCGAACAGCACCGTCAGATAGGATGCGTTGTGGCTGTCATCCGTATACTGGGTGTGAAATTGACCGGGGCCGTAGATCATCAGGTCCTTGTCCTTCAGGTGGTACAGCGTTCCGTCCACCTCGGTCTCCAGTTCACCTTCATCAATATAAGTCAGCTCAAAGAAGTTATGCTGCTCACCCTTAAAGCAGTAGTTCGGGGTGCGGATTCTATAATAATACCCTAAAATCTTCTGCATTTCAATACGGGGCAGAACGGCAAGGAATTCGTACTGGGAAGGAAAATCGGTGACACGGAGAGAGTAGTCGCTCTTGGCGTACAGCTCGTATTCCAGCTTCTGGGTGGTCGAAACCACCGCAAAATAGACATTGGGCTTGATGTGGACCAATCGGTTCAGGGCAAATTCCTGTACATCGGCAGCATCCGCCGTATGGGAGACCAGCAGAACACCGATGCCCTCAAGCACCTCTATATAGGTATCACAGTTAAAGCAATAGAACTGCGACACATAGCGGCGGGTGATAGCAGTTTCGTGCTGGTGGATCAGGTCAGGGTGTGCAAGACGGATGGGTTCATGGTAGGTTTGACCGTACTCCAAGAAGCTGTCATTGGAAGTTTCACGTTGCATTTCCGGATTCCTCCTTCTTTCATATCTAGCAATGAGTATAACATCTTTTGTTCAATATTACCAGCTTTTTCCGACGACTTTTGGAAGTTTTGTAATGGAGAAGCCACG
>ENA-OQJW01000216-OQJW01000216.1-human-gut-metagenome-genome-assembly--contig:-NODE-216-length-11038-cov-2.824947_pt1 | contig 11038 bp, 8 predicted proteins | sample MGYA00242619_ERZ504786 | MGnify/ENA primary metagenome ERZ504786 (study PRJEB26092, sample SAMD00036357) | human gut metagenome | host: Homo sapiens | study: EMG produced TPA metagenomics assembly of... | reverse complement strand
GCTTCCATTGTCATTACTTAAGAATGCAAGTTTGGTGCCTCCTTTAATCCATGTCACTTCATTTTCCTGATACGGGGTATGAGTGATTTGCTGGTTTTCGCTTCCGTCTGCGTTCATCACGAAAACTTCGCGGTTACTCTTGTTTTCCGGTACACTGTAATACGCTACCGTATACGCAATTTTCTTTCCGTCGGGCGATACGGCGAATCCGCCGATACGTCCCATAGCCCAAAGTGCTTCGGGAGTCATGCGCTTCCCTTCGATCTTAATATCCGATTTCTCGATAAGCACCTGATCTGTTTTGCCTGCGTCTTTGGTTCCTCCGCAGGCAGCTAACAACATTGCTGCCGACATCATAAATAAATTAGCTTGTCTCATATATTTTATAAAATGTTTATTTTCTTGCGAAGATAGTGAAAAAAGGATTTAAATCTTCTTTTTCTGCCAGTTTCCTTTCTTCATATACCAGTAGCAGAACAACAGTATAAAAGTACCGTACACACATTCTGTCGTCCAGGCAAATGCGACATCCATTCGCAGATACATGATGAAATATGCAGAGTATGTGACATAGATAGCCAGTACACAAAGTTCCATAGCCAATGCAGTCCGCGTATTTCCTGTTCCTGATACCGATTGGAAATACACATTGGCAGGCACCAGTACCAGATAGGCAGAGCATAGTACCCACAGTGAAGGTACGGATGCCGCTCTCAAATCCGGCATATCTGTATAAATACGTAGGATCAGATCCGGAAATAGACAGAAGAATATCAGAATTGGCAATACAAATATATATCCAATGCGAATGTGCTGCCTGATAGTACCCCGTACACAATCCTGTTCACCTGCACCGATCAGATTGCTGACCAAGGAATTGGTAGTAGTAGATAGTGCCTGAACCGGAATGAGCATCACGATATAGATACTACGTACGATATTGGCAATCGCTAGCTCGCGTTGTCCCAACCGTTCTATCGCGATGAAAAAGACAAACCAAGTAGCCATGGCCAAAAAATATTGTACCATGGTAAAACACGATATACTCAGAATCCTTCCCAATAAAGAGAAATCAATCTTCTGCCAGTGATTCAAGCCGAATTTCTTAAAATCCACCTTTGCGTAGGTATAAATCAAGAAGAAAGCCAATGAAGCGGCTTCAGCCATCACCGAAGCGATAGCTGCTCCTTTAATCCCCATCTCCGGCATTCCAAACTTACCGAAAATCAAAATATAGTCCAACAACACATTCACCAATGCCATGACCACCGCATTCATCGTCAGCACTTTAGTACGTGTAATGCCAATATACAGCGCACGGAACATCACGTTGATAAAAGCGAAGAAAAAACCAAAGATACGCCAGTTGAGGAATTCCATGGTGGCGTCAAAAATGGAATCAGATGAGATGAGCAGACGGACAACAGATGGAGCCAACAGATGAGTCAGCCCGAACATGAGCACCGCCAGCCCCAGCAAGAATGTCCCTCCCTGTATCATCACAGGGCCTACATCTTTGTAACGCCCTTCACCATTACGACGGGCAATCAAAATTTGTGAACCGATACTAAAGCCAAAAGCAATAGTAAAGACACAGATATAAAACAATCCACCCATGGCGGAAGCTCCCAGTTCGACTTCCCCCACTCTACCCAGGAAAGCCGTATCCGTCACATTTATAATGTTTTGCGCTAATAATCCGAGAAAAATCGGATAACTCACGTTCCATATTTCTTTGTTAGTATACATATAAAAAATTTGTATTGCGTAAAAGGGTTACAAAGATACAACATTCTTCTCAATCCACCATGCTGAATGTGGTGAAGAATCTGTAAACAGGCAAAGAATTTATTCCTGGAAATAACCATTCCGGAACAAAAGGCATATCATGTCCAAACTATGCTGGAAACTTCCGGGAACTTCCAGCATAGTTGGCAAAAGTTTCCAGCATAGTTTGAAAAAACGACCCGAGCGTTGACAGAACATGACGGACGTTTTTTTTCAAAGAACCCTTAAGGGAGTTTTTCTTTGTTTCTTTCTTTGTTTTAATATAATAAGGTAGAAAATCCACGATAAGTCCACAACTTGTCCACAGCATAGGCATTAACCTACTATAAGACAAAGAATTATTAAAAAAAGTTCGTCCACAAGTAATCCACAAGGCACTCAACAGCTAAAAAACACTCAGAAAATCATGGGTCAAAAGCCTTCTGAAATAAACGAAGAAAATTAAATAGTTTCTACTGAAACAGTTGATTTTTTCAATAGATTATGCAAATAATTGCACAAAAGGTTTGTCCGCGTGTTATTTTATCCTACCTTTGCGCCCGCAAACAAAAAAATTAAGTAATAAAATGAAGAAACTATTATTAATTAGCGCAGCGACGCTAATCGTTTCAAATTCAACTTTCGCAGGAGGTATTTTAACCAATACAAATCAACATGCAGCTTTTCTCCGTATGCTATCCCGTGGTGCTACTACAGAAATAGATGGTGCTTTGTCTAATCCTGCCGGACTGGCTTTCTTACCCAAAGACGGATTCCATGTAGGATTGAGCATTCAAAGTGCTTATCAGACTAGAAATATTGATGCCAGTTTTATGACATACAACGGGGTTAGCGCCACAGGTCCTACCGTTTCAGACAAGCCTTTCGAAAAATATTATGAAGGAACGGCAGCCGCACCGGTTATTCCCAGTTTATTTGCAGCCTATAAAAAAGACAAATGGACTATTTCAGGTTTCTTCGCTATTACCGCCGGAGGTGGAAAAGCATCTTTCGATGACGGATTGCCTATGTTTGAATCTGCGGCCATGGCCGGTATTTTTCAGAATAGTGTGAAAGCACATCAGGCAAACCCACAAAGTCCGATAATCGTTCCCGGCATGTATGATATCACAAGCGCCATGGATGGTAAACAATATATTTACTCTTTACAGTTGGGATTATCCTATAAAGCTACCGAATGGCTTTCTGTATTCGGTGGAGGACGTATGAACTATTTTACAGGCGGTTATAAAGGATTCTTAAATGCCATTGTGAAAGGAACAGATACCAACCTGTTGCCACTCTCTCTGAACTGTGACCAAACAGGTTGGGGACTCACTCCTGTAATCGGTGCAGATGTTAAATTGGGCAAACTGAATATCGGTGCTAAATATGAGTTCAAGACCAATCTGAATATCGAAAACAATACAAAGAACTTACAATATCCACCCAGTGCCAAAGATATGGTAGCCCCCTACGAACACGGTGTGAATACTCCCAATGACATCCCAGCCATGCTCTCCATTGCAGCCGCCTACGAATTCCTTCCGGTACTTCGTGCTTCTGTAGAATATCATTTCTATGATGATAAAAACGCAGGTATGGCAAACGGTAAACAAAAATATCTGACTAAAGGAACCAATGAATACTTGGCAGGTATCGAGTTTGATGTAACCAAGCAACTGACCCTCAGCTGTGGTGGACAGATCACTGACTACGGACTATCAGATAACTATCAATCAGATACTAGTTTCTCTTGTGATTCTTACTCTTTGGGAGTCGGAGCCAAAATAAAAATGAACAAGCATCTCAATCTGAATGTCGGCTATATGTGGACTAATTATGAGGATTATACCAAGAAGTCAACCAACTATAACGGAACCGGATTACCCGGAACAAATGTATACAGCCGTACTAACAAAGTATTCGGTTTAAGTGCAGATTATAGTTTCTAATCCCTGTATATGAAATAAAAAAGAAGGCCATACCTAAACAACTGAGGTATGGCTTTTTTTTTTACTAAAAAACTACCAAAGAAAACTGATAATCTTTCTAGCCGCACCCGCAACTGTTTCAACGACCGGGTGATATGAAATTCCACAGTCTTTACAGAAATATCCAATCGCAAAGCAATTTCCTTGTTCGATAAATTTTTCATCCGGCTCAAAATAAACACCTCCCTGCTTGTAGGAGGCAGTTCACTAATAGCTTCCTGCACCAAAGCCTGTATCTCATCACAAAACAATTTATCGGGATCACAAGCCTCCAAAGTCGAGATACGCAAAGCCAGCTCTTTCTGCCGTATATCTCCTATATGCTGCTCGGCACGCATACGTACCTCCAAGTGTTGCAAATGATTCAGTGAACGATTTTTTATGGCTGTCAACAACAATGCGGAAATATTCGTATCCTCCCGCAATTCATTCCGGTGCTCCCACACATTGGTAAACGCCCCCATTACAATATCCTCAGCCTCTTCCTTGTCCCTGACGTACGAGTAAGCAAACTGAATAAACTGTTGCTGACGTTTACTAAACACCTCCGTCAGTTCTGACATAAAAATATTCCCCGTTTCTTTCATCTAACTAATTTTCTGTATCCGTTTCTAAATCTTGATATAGATGCCTTTTTTATATAAAATATGAACAATGCTCCAACAGAATATAATATAGATCAAAGCATAGACTAATGAGCTGGGATAATCCCCCAATGCCGGAGCCAGCATCTTTTCATAAATAAAGGCACTCACGCCCGTAGCACCCAATGCGATTCCCATTGTTTCCGCAAACACATAAATAAACAAAGGATTCACTCCGAATGACCGGAAAAAAGCACACCAGTTCTGATATCCTTTCATATCAATAATCCAAATGAGCAGAGCAAAAAAACTGGACGCCAATCCACAAGTTATAATAACAAAAGTAGGCGACCACACTTTTTTATTAATAGGGCAGCCATAACTTAACAGAAAGCCGGCAAATGTAAGTATAGTTCCTATCAGAAACAACCGCTGTATCTTTTCGGCATTATCTTTAGCGGAAAGCAACAACTTTCCACAATAAAATCCTACCATCACATGGCACACCGCAGGAACAGTACTCAGCAGCCCTTCCGGATCAAACGCCATTCCGCCCTCATGGTACATATGGGATGTGCCCAATGCCCATGCGTCAAAACGAGCCACAACATTGGTTTCCGACTGGTTGAAGCCGTCTCCCGTAGCCAATAAAAGAAAATAAGCGGCCAAAGTCACCAAAATGATAGCAGGAAAATATTTATGCTTCACCGTTATAGCAACCAGACTGGTCACACCGTATCCTATAGCGAGCCGTTGCATGACTCCCAGATAGCGCCATTCTTCAAAATTCAGATGATGTGTAAAAACAGACTTAGCTAAAAGATTCAACAATAGACCGATACAAAAAATAATGACTGTACGCTTCATTATTTTACGCAACGTGGCATGTGAATAAGTAAAATTATATTTCCGCAAAGAAATATAAGTCGAGATTCCCATAATGAACATAAAAAAAGGGAAAACGAGATCGGTGGGGGTCAATCCGTTAAAGGCGGCATGCTCCAGCGGAGCATACACATACCCCCACGAACCGGGGTTATTCACAAGAATCATGCCTGCAATGGTGATGCCTCTCAAAATGTCAAGAGCGAGCAATCGTTTGGGGGTATTTGCTGTCATGTGTGTCAGATTAATAAATTGGTTAACTCGGACAAAGATAACATTCTATTAGCAATAAAGAAACAAATCTGTGAAAAATATTTTTATATTGTAAACATATTAATCTCTCTGAAAAACATGTTTATTCCGTTTTTATTGCTATTTTTGTCCGCAAAGAATTTCTATACCCCCTTTATTTAAAAACTTAGCACAGATATATTATGAAAAAAAAGAGTCTGCTAGTATTTTTCGTTGGGCTATTAACGTGTGGGTGCCAAATGAAAGAAGTAATCAATGAGTACAATGTAGTTCCGCTGCCTGTTACTATGAATGAGCAGCCGGGACGTTTTTATCTGAACAGCGATGTTCCTGTCGTTGTGAACGCCTCACAAGAAGTGAAAAATATCGCTTCCAGTCTATCAACTACCGTATTGGATGTAGCCGGTATCAAATTGAAACCGGGTGGTGAATTACATGAAAATGTACCCACCATTGTTTTTGACAGCATTCCGGGTATGGAGAAAGAAGCCTACAAATTATCAGTCACCCCCCAACAGATAAAGATTACAGCATCAACACCTAACGGATTTTATTACGGACTGCAAACTCTGTATCAACTGTTGCCGGTAGCTATTTATAGCAAGGAAAGAGCACGCAATGCCGAATGGAGCGTACCTTGCGTCGAGATAGAAGATACTCCGGCGTTCCGATATCGCGGAGCAATGCTGGATGTATGCCGTCATTTTGCATCGATAGATTACATCAAAAAATTCATTGATGTATTGGCCGTACATAAGATGAATACCTTCCACTGGCATCTTACGGATGATCAAGGCTGGAGAATCGAAATCAAAAAGTATCCCAAACTGACCGAAATCGGTTCCCAACGTTCAGAAACCATGGTGGATTATTTCTATACCCACTACCCGTTTAAATATGACGGCAAACCTCATGGAGGTTACTATACACAAGAAGAAATTAAAGAAGTGGTAGCATACGCCCAAAGCAAATATATCACCGTCATTCCGGAAATAGAGCTACCGGGACATGCCTTGGCAGCCATTGCCTCTTACCCCGAATTATCCTGTACTCCGGACAGCACCTACGAAGTTTGCAAACTGTGGGGTGTGTTTGACCAGGTATTCTGCCCTACCGACACTTTCTTTCAATTTATGGAAGGAGTCATGGACGAAGTGGTGGAATTATTCCCAAGTTCTTATATACATATAGGTGGTGACGAATGCCCCAAATACGCATGGGAACATTGTTCCCATTGCCAAAAACTGATACGAGACCTAGGGCTTAAAGATGATGTCACTCCTAATCCCGTAGACGGCAGAAAGCATACCAAAGAAGAGAAGTTACAAAGCTATATCGTAAACCGTGCGGAAAAATACCTGAACAGCAAAGGACGCAACATCATCGGTTGGGATGAAATTCTGGAAGGCGGGCTTGCTCCCAACGCCACAGTAATGTCATGGCGTGGTGTGGAAGGCGGAATGACCGCAGCCAAAGCCGGGCATGATGCCATCATGACTCCCAATCCTTACGCTTATCTTGATCATTATCAAGAAGAACCGGAAATAGCCCCTGTCACTATCGGTGGGTATAACACATTGAAGAAAACATATAGTTACAATCCTGTACCGGCTGATGCAGACAGTCTGGTAAAACAACACATCATAGGCGTACAAGCTAATTGCTGGGCTGAATATATGCCAACCGAGGACAATCGTGACTATCAAATCTTCCCACGTTTAATCGCCATAGCCGAGACCGGATGGACTCCGATGAAGGAGAAGAATTTCACTTCATTCTGCAGCCGCATGGTAGAAGATTTCAAACGTCTGGAAATAATGGGGGTAAAACCATGCCTCAACTTCTTTGATGTAAACATTAATACCCGTTCCACTAAAGAAGGAGTACTGAATGTAGAACTGGAAACATTCTATCCGGGAGCACAAATCTATTATACAATCCACGGTGAGGAACCGTCTGTAAATGCCAGCTTATATAGCCATCCATTCCCATTGGAAGGTACTTACGACTTGAAAGCCGCCGCCTTTGTTGACGGTAAGCAGATTGGTAAAGTTACCCATAAACAACTTTACAAGAATTTAATCAGTGGAAAGAAATATGAAATAACTCCGGAACCCAAAGGAATGAAGGGGGATATTTTAGGAGAAAATGACATATTAGGGGCCGATACGGTGACTTTAGGACTAACCAACGGAAAACGTGGGAACAATGCCTCTTCCACTCCATGGGTAGGTATCCGCCCGGACAATAATGATAAAGTGACCTTCGTGGCAGACTTTGATAAAGCTACAATCAGTAAAATCAGATTTGGTACGCTTTATAATGCAGCCGGCAATATATTACCGGTAAGCAAAGCTGTGGTGTATGTTTCCGCCTCAGGCAATAAATTCGAGAAAGTGGCCGAAAAGGAATTTACCTATGACATCAAAGAAAACACCTTCAAAGGATTCGATGAAGAAATAGAGTTCCCGGCACAAGAAGCTGTAAAGGTGAAAATAGAATTTACAAGCGGAGGCAAAATACGTAATGGTATTGATTGCTATAGTCCGCATGATAAGAGCGAAGTGCCCAGTACAATGGCATTGGATGAAATAGAAATCTATTAATTCCACGAAAGAAGTAAAATAAACAACTGTCCGGAAGCTATCTTTTGCTTTCGGACAGTTTCTTTTGTGCAATTCAATGCAGGCTGTTCCATCCAAGCGCGATATGACACTTTTATGAGGAACCACACAGCCTTTTTCAAATAAATTATGTAATTTTGCCGAATGTTTATAACAACCCTTTAAATCATGAGAAAATATTCATTCTTATTCACACTTTTACTGCTATCGGCAAGCAGTTTTGCCCAAAACAAAGATTTCAGTTATAAGTTTTACGGACAAGTTCGCACCGATCTTTATTACAATAGCCGTGCCAACGAAGAAACTGTGGACGGACTTTTCTATATGTATCCCAAAGACAAAATATATGATACAGACGGAAAAGACCTGAATGCAACAGCCAATGGAAGCTTCTATACCTTGTACACTCGTCTGGGAGTCGACGTTCAAGGCCCTAAACTGGGCAGGGCAAAAACCTCGGCTAAAGTGGAAATGGACTTTCGCGGTTCAGGAACCACTTTCTCTACCGTTCGCCTGCGCCATGCATATTTGAACTTAGACTGGGGAAAACCGTCCTTGCTGTTGGGTCAAACCTGGCATCCGCTGTATGGTGACGTCGCCCCACAAATCCTGAATCTGAATATGGGAGCTCCTTTCCAACCGTTCAGCCGTGCTCCGCAAATACGTTTCCGCTACAAGACAGGTGATATACAGTTGACAGGTGCAGCGATCTGGCAATCTCAATATCTGTCACAAGGCCCTGATGGCAAGAGCCAGAAATACATCAAAGAAAGCTGTATCCCGGAAGTCTATATCGGTGCAGATTACAAAGGTAACAACTGGTTGGTAGGTGCAGGTATTGAAATGGTTTCATTAAAACCCCGTACTCAGTCTGTGGTAGAGGATAAAGTGTATAAAGTAGATGAACGTATCACTTCTCTGTCTTATGAAGTTCACATGAAATATACTTCACCTGTATGGTATATAGCTGCCAAAAGCATATTAGGTTCCAATCTTACACAGGTTTCTATGTTGGGAGGCTATGGCATAAAATCAATAGACCAACGAACAGGTGAACAAGAATATTCCCCCAACCGCAACTCCAGTTCTTGGTTGAACATTGTGTATGGCAAAAAATGGAAACCGGCTGTTTTCTTTGGTTACATGAAAAATTTAGGCACCAACGATGAGGTTACCAAAATGTATGGCACAGGTACAAATGTAGATCAATTGATCAGTGCCAGTGCCGAACTGACTTATAATGTTCCTCATTGGAAAATCGGTGTGGAATATAATTTCAGTTCTGCATGGTACGGTTCACTAGATAAGTCAGATGGAACAATCATTGATACCCATTCTGTTTCAAACAACAGACTGGTAGCCACCGTGTTGTTTATGTTCTAAGATATAGAATTCACTACAAAAAACAAAATACTAAAAAAGGCAACTCGAAACCGGGTTGCCTTTCTTTTATATAGAGAAGTACCAATTATTCACCTTTGATCGCTGCAACACCCGGAAGAACTTTTCCTTCGATCGCTTCCAACAAAGCACCACCACCGGTAGAGATGTAAGATACTTGGTCAGCCATACCGAACTTGTTGATACAAGCTACAGAATCACCACCACCAATCAATGAGAACGCACCGTTCTTAGTTGCTTTAGCGATAGCTTCGGCGATTGCACGTGAACCGGCAGTAAAGTTATCAAACTCAAATACACCGGCAGGACCGTTCCAAAGAATAGTCTTAGCATCTTCAATAGCTGCTGCAAATGCTTTCTGAGTTTCGGGACCTGCATCCAAGCCTTCCCATCCGTCAGGAATATTATTTGCAGGAACAACCTGAGTATTAGCATCATTAGAGAATGCATCAGCAGCTACACAGTCTGTACCTAATACCAAATTCACACCTTTAGCCTTAGCCTTAGCGATGATATCAAGAGCCAATTCCAATTTATCATCTTCTACGATAGAATTACCAATTTTACCACCCTGAGCTTTAGCAAAAGTATAAGTCATACCACCGCAAAGGATCAAGTTATCCACTTTATCCATCAGGTTTTCAATGATACCAATCTTGGTAGATACCTTAGAACCACCCATAATAGCAGTGAACGGACGTTTGATATCTTTCAGGATATTATCAACAGCTTGAACTTCTTTTTCCATCAAATAGCCCAACATCTTGTTGTCTGCATCGAAATAGTCGGCGATAACAGCTGTAGAAGCATGTTTACGGTGAGCAGTACCGAATGCGTCATTGATATAGCAGTCAGCATAAGAAGCCAAAGTCTTGGCAAATTCTTTCTGAGAAGCCTTCATTGCCTTCTTGGCATCTTCGTATGCAGGATCTTCTTTGTCAATGCCAACAGGCTTTCCTTCTTCTTCAGGATAGAAACGCAAGTTTTCCAACAACAGGACTTCACCCGGTTTCAAAGCAGCTGCAGCATCACCGGCTTTTGCGCAATCAGGAGCAAATTGAACAGGTACACCTAATTTTTCAGAAACAGCATCGACAATCTGACTCAATGAATATTTAGCATTTACCTTACCTTTGGGTTTACCCATGTGTGACATGATAATCAAGCTGCCACCATCAGCCAACACTTTCTTCAGTGTAGGAAGAGCACCGCGGATACGAGTATCATCAGTAATTTTACCATTTTCGTCCAAAGGTACATTGAAGTCCACGCGGACAATTGCCTTTTTACCGGCAAAGTTGAATTTGTCAATTGTCATCATAATCTCTTATTTTTGTTTATAGTGTATAAATACAATCTCGCTTATTTTGGGTGTTGCAAAGTTACTAATATTTTTTATTAGCAGTGTGTCAGGCGGTAATAATTTTATCTGAAATGAAAAAAGAGGGTAAAAACCACTTTTTTTGTAGAAAATACGAAAAAAATAAATATTTACGTTCCTAGGTTAGGGTTTCCTACCTACTACTCGTTC
>ENA-OQJW01000214-OQJW01000214.1-human-gut-metagenome-genome-assembly--contig:-NODE-214-length-11070-cov-2.875902_pt1 | contig 11070 bp, 10 predicted proteins | sample MGYA00242619_ERZ504786 | MGnify/ENA primary metagenome ERZ504786 (study PRJEB26092, sample SAMD00036357) | human gut metagenome | host: Homo sapiens | study: EMG produced TPA metagenomics assembly of... | reverse complement strand
GAATCCACAACGGACATTCCACAGGAACGATCATCGGGAATCAACAGACCGGATACCAGGAAGCCTTCTTGAATTTCTTCGTTCTTCCATTGTGCCAACCACAAATTCGATTCCCAGACCTACTACGTATGATACGATAATCTTAGGCAGAACTGCCAGGAAACCATAAATAAACTTTTTCAAAGAAACCTGCCTCCTGGCCTACTGCCAAGAAGTGCTGGTAACCTACGTTGTACATACCGAACAACAGGGCCGGTATCAACGCAATAACCACCATTGACATGATACGCTTGCTGTCAATCGCATCATGAATGTGAACTCCTGTTTTCGAAGTGCTGTTGGGTACGAACAAGAATGTTTCGAAACCGTCGAACACCGAACGAAACGCGTGGAGTTTGCCGCCTCTTCAAAGTTTGGCTTTATCTTGTCGAGATAATTTCTTAACGCTTTCATTAACTTTTAATTCTTAGTTTTTAATTATTTAGCACATTTCCTTGCGAAGCATGTCCAGACCTTGACGTACGATGCGTTGCAATTCCAATTTGGAAGAGTCAACAAATTCGCATACAGCGAAGTCTTCGGGAGCCACTTCGTAAATACCAAGTGCTTCCATGCGGTCAATATCGCCGGCAATGATAGCTTTAATTAAATATTCGGGGAAAATGCTCATCGGGAATACCTTGTCATATTCACCGGACATGATCATGTGGCGTTCGCCACCTTTGATACGGGCATCCAGTGTATATTCCTTGTTACCGCACAACCAACTGAAATAACTGCGGTTGGCACTGTACTGATCGGTACGCGGCATGATAAAGCCTAGGAATTCGTGCTGGTCATCTCCTTCGGGAATCACAGTGAGGCTTGTAGCGTGTGCGCCCAGGAATCCGTTAGGTTTCACCAAAGTTCCGGTCAGCACGTTACCGTTAATGTAGCGTAAGTTTTTACCTCCGTTCACACGTCCTGCAAAAAGATCTGTCAGCAGGGCTCCTACTTTCAGCTTGCAATACGCCGGTTTCTTTACTTCCGAACCGGTCAGGGCGATAGTACGGGTAAGGTCTACGCGACCCGTATTGAACAGGCGTCCGATGAAGATCACTTCTTCCGCACGGAGCGTCCAAACAGTTTCGCCTTTGTTAATAGGACTGATGTGGTTAATCTGAACGCCTACGTTTCCGGCGGGGTTAGGACCGTCGAAGGCAGTTACAGTTACATTTTTGGCGTTGGTCAGTGCAGGACTCTTCTGCTCTACGCTGATATTCAGATACGTCTTTGCCATCTTTGCCAGTGCGTCCAGACCTGTCTGGAAATCTTTTTCCTGGCCTTTCAGAACAAATTCGAAATCAGCAGCCAATGGGTTAGTGTCAAATGCAGAAACGAAGATGCCTTTTGGTTGGGCATTCGGATCAGCCACCACGATGTATGGGCGCTGAATGATGAATGAAAAGAGTCCGGCTTCCAGCAGAGCAGCTTTTACCTGTTCTCCTGTCAGAGTTGAAACATCTTTCTTTCCAAACTCTTCATAGTCCTGCTCCTTTGCTGCTGCAATGGAGATGCTTAAGACTTTACGACGCTCGCCTCTCTCCACGCTGGTAACGACACCGCTTACCGGAGATACGAACTTCACTTCGGGGTGGTTCTTGTCAACAAACAATGTTCCCCCGGCCATCACATATTCCTGTTCCTTGACCACGACTTTCGGAGTCACGCCATGAAAATCATCGGGCACTATCGCATAGATGTCCGGCTGCTTCACGTCAAAGAACTCCTGAACGGGTTTTCCTTTCAGGTTGATGTTCAAGCCTTTGTGTAATTTAATCACATTTTGCCATATTGGGTTATAAAAAAATGGTTTTTAAATTTTGAGCGCAAAAGTACAGAAAAAAAATAGTGAAAAAGAAAGAATTGGCGCTTATTATGGAAAAATTACTGTATAATAGAAACCTTTCTGATGTATGTGCAAACTCAGGCAGATACTCACTTTTTTTTTAGTAACACAAATGACGGGAATGGCATAAATTTATCTTGATTTTTAATTTATGTCATTCTCGTCATTTGTTGTTTCATTCCGGAAACACTTACAGTTTGTACGGTTTTCTACTTTGCCGGGAATGATGGTCAGGTGTACCGTGCCATTGTTTTCTATATCTACCTTCTGGTAGCAGGCTTCCACCATCACTTTCCCGTCCAGTGCCATCACCCCCCACCGGCAGGCGCTCTCTTCAAAAGCACAATAAACGCCCACAGGAGGAAGAATCTTTCTGTATTTGGGAGGAACGATGATACGTTCCCCCAGTTTCAAGCCCCATTTCATGCCCATACGGTACGGAAGGGCATCTCTTATCTCCTCCAGCCTCTTCCGCCTTTTCGCTTCCTCGTTCCTTCTCTTCTGCCGGTCCGTTTCCTCCGCCCGCTGTCCGGCTTCCTCTTTCAGCTTCTTTACAGCCGTGTCGAAGTCCTGCTCACCGGGTCTGGGAAGGTTAGTGGCAATGTACCGCTTCCTCTTTCCTTTTTCCACATGGTAATACCTTCCAGCCCCGTCCATCACCACGATGCTCCGGTCGGCCAGACGGCCGCAGCACCAATAAACTTCCTCGTCATCCCCTGCCAACAAGCAGGCGAACACATCAAACACCGTGGACCATACGGAATCCACCAGCTTGCAGGACTTCGGTACGCGATAATCCGGTATCTTCAAGTAATATTCATAAAAGCAGATGCTGTCTTTATGCAACCCGTTCATGGAGGCGTATGCTTTTTTTGTACGGCTATGGAAAGTCTCCCCTACCCTCAGCAATTCCACACCGCCGTAGGAAAACACCACCGGCTTCTCCCGGTAAGTGCGGCCTGTTTTCATGTCCATGTAGGAAACCGTGCCGGCAGTATCCGTAACAGCCAGCAGTTCCTCTTTCAGGAACTTCAATCTCCGACAATACCCGAGTATCATTTCCGGCTCCCCGGAGGCACTCACCACTCCTGCCTGTCCATCTTTCAAACGGACTGCCACACGGTTTCCCTGAATGTCAAAGACTTGCAGATAACGGGGAGACACTGTTATCTTGTTTCCACGCTTCAGCCCCCACAGGCTACTCCGCCGGTCGGGATAAGATTTCAAGGCGGCTTGTGATTCCTTTCCCTCTTCTGCTTCCTCCCGATTCCGGATGGCTTCCAGCAACCGGTCGTGAGTCATAACAATCTCCCATACCTCCTCCTCCTGCCCGCCACTGTCCGTCAATGACAAAGCAGGCAGGTACAATCCGCCTTCCGTCCGTGCCCGGGACAGCGCGTTGCCAATCATCCGCCCCTCGAACATCGCCGCCCAGTCATGGTTCCGGGCAGGCAGACCGAAGATGCGGTACAGACCCACATTGTCTATCAGCATACAGGACTCCTTGTTTGCCGATCTCCTCAACCCACGTCCTACCTGTTGCAGGTATTTCGCCAGGGAAAGCGTGGGACGTGCCAGCTGCACGAACTCTACATCGGGACAGTCGAAGCCTTCGGAGAAGATATCCACATTGACCAGCACTTTAACCTTTCCCCGTCTGAAATCATCTACCAGTTCCTTGCGTTCCGAAGCCGGAGTCCTGCTGTCGATAGCAACAGACTCCAGCCCGTGTGCGCTATAACAAGCCGCTATCCGGCGGGCATGGGCGATGCTGACAGCATATACAATTCCTTTCTTTCCGTGGGCATATCGTTCCACGCTCTCATACAGCCGGCTGATACTTGTCTCCCGGTTCAGTACCTCGTTCATCTCCTTTACCTGGTAGTCCCCGTCCGCACCCCGTTTCTTCAACGAGTCTATCAACCGCTGTTCTTTGCTGTTCGCACGGATGGACACATAGTCAAAGGATGACAACCAACCCTTTCCGATGAATTCCGCGACAGTCCACGAGGTGATCAGGCTGTCGAACAAGTCCATGAATCCCTTGCCGTTCAGCCGGCAGGGAGTGGCAGTCATGCCCAGTTTCCTTGCCTCCGGATAGTTCTCCCAAAGTATCCGGTAGGTTTCCGCCAGGGCGTGATGCGCCTCGTCGATAACGATCAAGTCCGGTTCTTCGTACATATCCTTCCGGTTTCGTGACAACCACTGGATGGACATCACCCTCACCCTTCCGTCCTCTTTGCTCATCCCGTGCCGGGACACGGTTTCCTCTATCTGATCCACCAGCTCCCGGCGGTGCGCCACAATCCATACCCGGCTGCCGGAACCACGCAGGAATTCCCTCACTATGGCGGCCAGCAGATGCGTCTTTCCCGTACCGGTGGGCATCTGCACCATCACATTCCGATGAAACTCCCACTCCTCAAAGAGGCGGAGCTTCATCTCCTGCTGGTAATCACGAAGAGTGTCGTTTGGGTAATACATAAGCGGATGCCGGCCACCACCGGCAATAACCCCCCCATGGGGCGATGAACTACGTACAAATGGTCTATGATTCCCACAGCAACAGTGCGGATAATAAGAAAAATCATCCCGGCAAAGGCGTGGAACGTTCCGGCAAGGAGCCGGTACGAGCTTGTTTCCTCTCGTAGGACGAGGAAACGTTGATACGGAGGAAGATAAAAATTGAGAATTTAAAGATGGCAGTTCACACCGGCTCTCCCAAGCAGGGACAGTGGGGACAGCAGGGACAGACTCCAAATTTCTCACACACGCACGCGCGATATAATTAGGTGGGAAAATCATCTTTCCCCCTGCCTTCCCACAGGATTATGTCCGGCCGGAACTTCTGAAAAAAACGCACGACAGGGAGGATAACCGAAAGCACCGTCCTCCTTTGGGCAAACGTTTCACCAAATAAGAGGTACCGGTAAGTGTGGACGGCAAGGGGACGTATCACAAGAACTGACCCGGCTTTCTATATGTACACGTATGTGTGTGAGGAAAAAAGGGGGTGTCCCCACTGTCCCTGTGTCCCCGTCGCTGCTCCGTGCGGCTGTTGTTCCCGGATAGCAAAAATCGTTTATGGCAGTTTATTTGGATTGTTCAGAAAACTCCGGATAAACTTTATTATCATCTATCAAACTCACGTTAAATAAGAAACCATTCATGAATAAGACCGAAACAGCCCTTCTCTATTTTCCGGACAGTACGCCGAAAGTAGCCGTGCGTCATCTGATGCGCTGGATCGCCCAGTGCGCACCGTTACTCCACGCCCTGGAAGCCACGGGATACCATCCCTGCCAGAAATCCTTCACCTGCCGCCAGTTGCAACTCGTCTACCTCCACCTGGGAGAACCGTGATTCCCCCTGAAATCTGCCACAGACTGTCCGAGAACTCTTCCTCTCTCTCTGAGACGTGGATTACGCGGAAAGAATAAAGAGGGAACCGTGAAATCCGCGCCTGAAGTCACCACATGACGCAAGCGCTGACCGAGTTCCCGGACAGTCTCCCCAAAGGGTCAAAAGGGGTCGGAAGGGGTCACGCCGCACGGACGTGAGGTTATCTTTGCAGTGTCAGAAGGAAGAAGCCGCAACCCGGCACAAGATTACAAAAATCCTGGTACAAGATTCCGCGGATCTTGCCCCAAGTTTCACCGGATGCCACAGCAGTGTGCGCCTTGCTCCTACCTGACACTTTTCCGATAATAATAACCCTTTAAAACAAAAACGATGATCAACTACAGTATCTCACTCCGTGCCAATCCCAGTGACCAGGATGCTCCCAAGAAGGCTTATGCCAACGCCCAGTACTCAGAAATCATGACACTGGACAAGTTTGCCGAGCATATCTCGACCCACGGCTCCAAATACAACCGTGCCGACATCCAGGCGGTCCTGATCCAAGCGGTGGACTGTATGCGGGAGCAGCTTCTGGCAGGACAACGCATCCAGATGGGCGATCTGGGCACTTTCTCCATTCATATCAACAGCATGGGAGCCGAATCACTGGAAACATACAATCCCGCCATCCATGTGGAAGACCTGAACGTGCGCTGGAAAGCCGGAACCCGTTTCCTCAGCTTGCTGAAAGACAGCGTATTCAACCTGGTCCCTACCCGAAAGGCCGCCAAGCTGGTGGTTAAAGCCCTGAAAGCGGGGAAAAACACTGTGGACTTGACGGGAGAGGCTTCCGGACCGGATGACAAGACGGAAGAAAACGCCTGAACTTTCCGGACTTCTGAAGTCTGATAGTATTTGTCTTTCTGAAATGAAACGGTTATTCTGAAGTAGACCTGTATTTCTGTAAAGATCTGCCTTTCTGAAATAAAACTGTTGTTCTGAACAAAGTGAAGAATCTGAATGCAATCATTTTTATGCCCACAGATTCCTCGTCTTTGTCCGGAATGACAGAAAAAAACAAATCCTTTAAAACAAATATTCCTATGAACAATTCAAAGAAAATCACCTGGAAGCAAATTCTGCACGCCATTATCCAAGCTGCCATAGCAGCGCTCACCGCCTTGGGCGTAACCAGTTGCACCACTCTCTTTTAAAAAGCCCCTGACCCATCGCATGACACTTTTTAATTCTTAATTCCCTATTTCAATTCAACCATGATTCAAGAAACTTTCCCTATGATAATCGGTGAGGAAGAGATTCCGAACGAACGTGCTCTCCTCACTCAGGAGGACGGCCCGATGATGGCATCCTCCGCTTCCGTGAAATATATCGTCATTCATTGCAGCGCCACACGCTCCACCCGGGATTACACCGCCGAGCAACTGCTCCGTGACCACAAAACGCGTAGGTTTCCGCACGGTGGGGTATCATTTTTATATCCGTCGTGACGGAAGTGTGACCCAGCACCGCAAGCTTCTGGAAGTGGGTGCACACTGCCGCCCCTGGAACCGTTGCAGCATAGATATCTGTTATGAGGGCGGTCTGGATGCGGACGGACGTCCGACAGATACCCGGACACCGGAACAGACGGAACAATTTATTTTGTTGCTGATGCGGATGGTGAAAATCTTTCCCGGTGTCCGGATAAGGGGACACAGGGATATGCCGGGAAGTATCCCGAAGGCTTGTCCGTGTTTCGATGCGGAGGGGGTGTTCGGGTACTTGGAGAGATAATAAAGAAAGTGGCAATCACCATGCAGTTTCTTCTTTGGGGGAAGCTGCATGGAGAATGCCCTTACGTATGATTTGTTTTTCTTTGTAGAAAGGTTTTACAATAATAAATTTACTCAATCTACAGACTACCATACTAATCGTATACGATAGCCCTATAGAGAACCGACATTGACATCATTCTAATTTACCCTACCCACCATTCATCTTTCTACAAAACAGAAGCAAATCACCTAGCAGTACAATCAATCGTGCACACCGTTACAGCTTATCAATTTCTTCCGCTGAAAGTCCGGCAACCCGGACAATATCCGCTATGGAAAAACCGTTCTCTTTCAGTTTACGGGCGATCTCCAAACGTCCCTTCAAACGTCCTTCCGTCTCTCCTTCCGCTTTTCCTATTGCTTTTCCTTCCGCGACAGCCTGTTCACGGATATCATTTTCCACAATACGGCTCACGTTATAACGGTCCACCGCCTTATCATAAGCGATACGGTCACTCTCAGACAGGTGAGCCTTGGCGGCAAGGCGGTCAAGATGGCTGAAAACCTGTTCTTTCAGCGCATCGGGCATTCTGTTCCAGTTGTTCATATTCTTCAGTGCATACATTAGTTTATCGGATAAAATAGAACATTCGTCCAGATCCTTCGTAAAATAAGGAAACTGGAGATAAATCTGACGGAAATTCCGGTTCACCACACGACCGCTGTCCCGGTCGGAAACCACCGTGTCGGTACGGAACTTGCTTTCCAGACCATCCTCCTTGAAATTCATCAGGAAAACGCCGTACACAGCAGGAAGCCTGTAACGAAGACCGTAAGAAGCCTCTTCTTCCCTGAGCATACCGCAATCCTCCTCCAACGGAGTGTCGGGAACACGTACCTCCTTGGAGGATGGATTCTCCATCTGGCGGCTCACCGCACGGCATACATAATAAATAAAGCGTACGGTCCAGGAAATGACTGTGCCAGCGGTTCTGCATCTCCACGATTGTACTCGCCCGTAGAGGTACGGCAGTAAAGGTCATAGATGATGCCCTTGTCGTGAATATTCTCCGAACGGTCCTCCTTGTCCAGAAACGTCAGGTCTTCAATGTGATGCTCACCCGACAGCAGTTCGTTAAGCAGGATTATCAGCAGATCCTTGCTGGCGGGCTGTCCGAAGATTATCTTGAAGCCGAGATCCGTGAAAGGGTTTACAAAGCGGGATGACATAATAAAGATGATTTTATGGTTTCTGACCGCAAAGAAACGAATTCTATCTGGAAATTCCTATGAATGAGCGCTTTTTATTATTTTAAATGGATTTTGAAGACTAAGCCACCGGAAAAGTACTTGCAACGGTTCAGTTCTACTATGGCGTTGATGTAGTCTTTCCAGAAGCTGTACTCCATACCAAGATTTACCTGATACTTCGCCCCGTCAGGGTCAAAAGTCAAATCCTCCTTCACATCCGTATAACCGGGAACCACTTCTGCCATTAAATTAACACCATTAATGGCTTTATGCACCCAAGAATCACTGTCCTTCAAATGAAACCGGAAATTCGCACCCATAGCCGGATTATTCAACTTGTTATCAAAACGGTTGCTGTATATCCATGACAGGTGTGCACCTAATGTACCCACATTCTCAAAATAAAAATGTTTGGTTATGGCCAGATAATAGCGGTTAAGAAAACCATTACCATAATTTAATTCTGAAGGTTTGGACAGCGATCCTCCATTCCATGAATCACCTATCACATCATTCGCCCCGAGAACTATCTGGGGGGTCCATTCTTTCCACCAGCCTTCTTTCCACACTCTAAGCCGAAAATGAAAGGAACGGTCCTGGTTGACAAATTTACCATACGTGGAAGGGACCCAATAGCCCGAGCGATTACCATAGTCCGTGGGTACTGCTTTATGCCCCATACATAAGTATCCGGCTTCCAACCAAGGAAAAATAGTTATGTTTATGTAGTAATTCCATGTGTCATACCACCAACGGGGAACGGTAGCGTGATGATTCAACCAGTTTCCACCTGCCATAAAGGTTTTATCACGCTGCATGTCGGCAGTGGGCATGTTCATCAGACCTGTGGTACCATAGTTGATTTGAGCATCCGCATATATTGTCCCGATGAATATAAACAGGCTTAATAAGAATCCACTTTTAATCATTGTTTTTATCATCATAATTCTTGATACACTTTCTCCATAGCATCCACCATATGTCCTATTAAAAAATTTTCTGCAACACGCTTATGTGCGGCCTTAGAATATTCTTTTTGCAAACTTGTATCTCTAACCAATTTATCTAATGCTTCCGCATAAACTTGATTCAAGTTCCCCTTTTGCGAAACTTCTATGCCAGTAATTCCATTAAGATTAACCCAATTTACGCCACTCCCCTCAATTGTAAAAGTAACAGCTGGAGTATAACAATACATAGCCTCGGCCAATGCTACACCAAATGCTTCATTCTTTGTGACAGAAGGAAAAGCAAACACACTGGCCGCATACAGATAACAACGCAAATCATCCTCAGACAACCTACCAACAAAATGAATACGTGCCGAGTTACGTTTCTTAGCTAATGCTTTCAATCTCTTTGTCAAAGGACCTTTACCACCGATAACAATGACACAATCGGATTTCATATATTGCTCCGCCTCTATCAAATGCGGCAAACCTTTATATTTAGTATGCCTGCCCATAAAGAAAACAATAGGTTTACCATTATATAGTGCCCTTATTTCCTGAATACGTTCCTTATCTCCTATCCGAAGTTCAAATAACTTTTCATCAATTGCATTCGGTACTATACGTATTTTTTCTTTCACTTTTTGTAAAGGCTTAGAACCATCCCTATACTGCGGACTCGTCACTACAATACAATCCGCTCGTTTAATAATCCATTTTTCCCAAGGGCGTACCGCCCAGTATAGATACCACTGACGTATAATATCCATATGCCAATGCAACACCAACTTAACATCCTTCGGCATTACTAATCGCAACAATATAGCTGGGAAAGGATTCGCCCAATGAAATTGTATTACATCTGGTTTTTCTGTTAAAATAGCCCATCGCAATCCATTTTTATACGACAATGACAATGCCTGACGAGCAATGTTTACAAAAGTTGCAATACGATATATACGATGACCATTTATTTCATCTACAGCATTCTCCCGTTGATTATTAAAACAGACCACGCTTGTAATGTGTTTTGGCATCCTTTCCACAAGATATTTACAGATACCCTCTACGCCTCCTAAATAAGGAAAGTAATATTTTGAAATATGCAAGATACGCATAAATTAATCTTTTTGATATTATATAAGTATAAAGCAAATGTCCAATTTGACGTATCACATAGCGAAAGTCTCTCTTCGGGATTTTTTCTTATAAATAAATCAAAAATTGGAACTTAATTTTTTAATATTGTTAATCTTGATTTCGATTGTCATCAACAACAGCCTCTTATACCCTCTACAATCGTTTACGATTTCACGAAAGAATTTCTTCACATATTTCAAGCCTGACAAACATAAGTTACTCCTATAACAAATAAAAAATCTCCCAAATCACTTCTAATGTATATTTTCTATAAGATTTTAATTATAGTGACACAAACAGTGTATCTCAACAAGATTAAAAGTACAATGCATTCCTATTTATTTATCAACGCCCATATTATTCCCAAACGTTTTATTATAATTTTATATGCCCATGTATTTTTCGATTTTTCACTAGAAGATGAAACATTATTACCATGCCTCCGATAATACACCAATCTTTCAGGAATAAAACGAACTCTAAATTTCAGTAACGCATACATACCAATCCAATAATCATGACCTGTTATATATTTAGGAAATGGCAAGCAGGCATTAAGAACTTTTCTATTAAACGCCATACAACACCCTAGAATCTTGTATACAACCAATTACGACAAAATCCTGTACCAGAGTGCATCATAGAATAATTAATTTTTTACCTAAACTACTTTCCCATTCCATCTATCATCTCAGCATCATGAACTATTAAATCCGTCTTTTCC
>ENA-OQJW01000213-OQJW01000213.1-human-gut-metagenome-genome-assembly--contig:-NODE-213-length-11080-cov-2.892632_pt1 | contig 11080 bp, 11 predicted proteins | sample MGYA00242619_ERZ504786 | MGnify/ENA primary metagenome ERZ504786 (study PRJEB26092, sample SAMD00036357) | human gut metagenome | host: Homo sapiens | study: EMG produced TPA metagenomics assembly of... | reverse complement strand
CAGTCTGTCTTCTATTTCCTTTGTCTGCTCATCGCACACTGTCTCTGCACTCTCTGGCTCCTGTTGCATCTGTTTTTCCAGTGCGCAGGCTTCGTTATAGAGATTTTCAAACTCTGCTGCATCCTCTTCTATCTCTATATCCGGTGTCCAGTAATATATGCCTCCCTCCAAATATATGAGGTTCTTTCCCGGCAGTCCGAGCTGTGCGAGCTTTTGCTTTGTCTTGTATACAATAACTCTTAGTGCCGTGTGAGGTGCATCTATGTCACGCTCACCGATTACTATTTCCTCGAGCTTATCCTTTGCTATTCCGCAGTCAGAATAGTGTATCAAAGCCTGCATCATGCGGTTGAACTGGCTTTCCTTATGCATTTTTTCCGCCACAAATGGTGCCCCGTTATAGTCCATTCTGAAATTGCCAAACATCTGTACCTTGATTTTATGCGTCATAGGTGCCTCTCTTCCCGAGTTTTATAAACCTGCTTATTATAGAATTCATATTATCATTGACTCATATATTCAGCTAGTTTTTACAGTGACATATATCAGACATTTGTTTTGTGGATCATGCTGTAACGAGATGCTTTCACTTTGCCGGGAACTATAATCGTTTTCCGTTTCTGGCAGAGTACCATGGCAAGACACCGATTTATCAATATGATGCAAATAAGCCGGACAGAGAAAATGATGACAGCTTTTGCTGGAGAGGGTATTTTGAGCAGGAAAAGCTAATGCATGAGCTTTCCAAAGGTGGCTTTGGGCTTGTTTGGAGTGATGACGAATATTTTGACAGATATTATTCGATGAATCAGCCGTACAAGCTCTGTACAAATCTGGCAGCAGGGATACCAGTTATAGTAAAAAGAGGCTGTGTTCATGAGAAATTTGTCGAAAGAAACGGTCTGGGATATGCAGTCGATACGTTGGATGAAGCTGATAAACTGGTTCAGAGTATTACGGATGCAGAGTATATAAAGCTTTACCATAATGTGAAGAATATTCAAAAGCTGATATTAGATGGCGCATATACAAGAAAAACACTTCAGGATGCAATAATTGAGGTTTTGGAAAATGCCTGTACACCGGTTGAAAACAGATATCAAGATCATATATAGATTTAGCAGACAAATCAACAGTGACAGGATATAGTATTTGACCATGATCAGGTGTATGAATCACAGATAGTTGCTACAGTGGAATAATGGGGAAGAGATTATGAGCGTACATATTACAAAAACTTATAACATAGGCGGATTGATTGGTCTCCGTCAAAATGCAGTGAAAAACGCTGGTGAAACACTTGGCTTTAAAGAAATGAGTTTATTTAAATTTCCTGATGCATATGATAGTGATGATGAGCTTCATGTTAGGATGGATGGCATAATCGCATCACTTTGTCCGGAGGATATAGTGATTTTTCAGCATCCAAGCGGAGAGAGTCCCAGATACGATGGATTTTTATTTGAGCATTTAAGAAGATATCATGGAACAAAAATTGTTGCGTTTATACAGGAAATAGCATTCGATAGAGATGACAGTGAGTATTCTTTGAGTGATGAAATCACGCTGCTTAACAGGGCTGATATGTTTATTTTTGCCTCAGCTGCGCTGCGGGATTACTATATCGCAAATGGATTAAAAGAAAAACCTTATCTGATTCAGAATATACCGGATTATATGACAGACATTTGCGCAAATGAGCATAAAAATAAAAAACTATATATCATGGCGGAAACGAGTCAAAATGAATATCCATTGAACAATTTGAATATAGAGGTGGTGCAATATGATGACGTACCGTGCCATGGAATCTATACTCAGGTTGTCAGACGGAGGCTTTGGATTGATTTGGGATGCGGATGAGCAGGCGCTTGGACTTTATATGGCTGCCGGAATCCCAGTGATAGTTAAAAAGGGGTTGAGCTGTGAAAAGTATGTGACAGATAATGAAATAGGAGCAGCAGCGACAGATTTTGAAGATGTATACCGGATAGCTGTATCAGAATCGGAAGATAAATTGAGTCAATACTACGCAAATGTCAAAAAACTGCAAAATTTGTTCATAAATGGAATATATACCAGAAAATTATTGCTGGATACCTTGATTATGTGTGGAGAAAGGCTATAATTTGGCGGTATATAAATGTTTTTATACGATTTTAGATACACCTAGGAGTTTATATTTATAGTGTTAAAGAGGAAAACTATAGTTATGTCCGGATGAAAGAGGATTAGAGCATGCGGAAAATATCATTACGGATTCTGATTATACGACGAAGATTATTATGGCAAATCTGGGTGCAGTAAATAACAAGCCGTTCAGATTACATATCACAGATATTCCACCATATGATACCAGGATGGATTTCGGTATCAGCTCGCAGCTTCGGGTGCAGAACATCCTCGTGCCGGTTGATGGACTGACTAAGGATGCATTTGCTCAGATTATAAAGGGGCTTGCGGATTATCTGACCATTAATGACCTTGCGAGAGTTCATTTCTTTACAAGAGATGCCTCATGGGGTCATGAGGATGCTATAAAGAATGATACGGTAAAGCTTCTTGATAGTATGGGCTATGATTCCCGTTTGGTAACAGGCGATGGTGAGGCAGCTCTCGGCTTTGGAGGCAGCGGGGCTGATGTATTTGCCGAGAATGAGCTGGGGGATATAGAAAAAACGGTGGAGCAGAGATTTTTCGTGGATGTATGTGTGGATGAGCGTGATATCAGCAAGTGTATCAACGAGCAGAGAGTCATCCTCGATATGAGAGGCACGATGGATGTTTTTGTTTATGTTACAGCTATCAGCAAGGGCGTGCCGAGAATCAGCCTGAGTGCAGACCAGTTTCTTGTTTCAGGAAAAAACGGAATGGTCATAGATGATTTTTCTGATATCGGAAGGAGTCTGACCTATTATCTGGACAGCTTTGAAAACTGGAATCAGGCATTGGTGGAGTGCTATGAGCTTGGTCAGAAATATACCACATCGGTGCTGCTTAAGAAGTGGAGAAAGGTGCTAAATTTTAGTGAGTAAGATTCATGTTTTATATGTTGGCGATGACGATTGGACAACTAAATACAGCATTCCGGACAATATAGAGTTTGAAGTATACGAGTCTGATGAGAGTGAACTAACGGCAAACAGACCTGCGAGAAAGCTCATGGATTTAGTTATTCTTGACAGGGATATAACACTCTCAGAGGAAAAGGCTTTTACGAAGTTTACAAGGGGCTACTGTCTTTTTGCAACGGAAAATGTGCAGATGCTAAACAGCGCGACGAGCAGATATTTCAAGGCACGAATGGGACAGTATCTGTATACCGGCGATGTGCAGTATTTCTGGCTCATGAGGTGAGAAATTACTATCCAAATCCTTATGGTGAGAAGTTTAATCCTGCCAAGCTTGCTGTCAGTGATTCCTTTACAGGAAGGGTAGCATGTGATGGAAACTATAACTTGGTTCTAGATGGAGAGTTTGGGGAGGATTTTTCGCAGATTGCATACTGGAGATATAATATCCCGGTTTTTGAGGGACAGTGTATTGATATGTATCTTGAATATGAGAAAACTGGGGATGTAGAGATTAAGCTTAGATTATTTCAGTTCTACTATGGCTCGATTGGTGATATTAAGCAGGTCTGGGAGTTTGACGAGGAACAGCTTCAGGATGTTTTCAGAATAGATAATGAATCAGATCAGGGTCCTGTTTTTTGTTTCTATCCTTGCAAGGGGCACCGGCAGCCTGAATATCATATCATTGCACGACAGACATTCCCGCCGTGGACACGGATTTTTCCTGCCCGGAGGTGAGAGGCTTGTCTCTTCTAAGGGAGAGGAAGTTTTTGTGTACTTTGAGAAGGGTGATATGAAGCCACCGCTTGCTGTCTATTTCTCAGGCTACAGGACTCAGGAGGGCTTTGAGGGCTACTATATGATGCGAGGCTTCGGATGTCCGTTTATTCTTGTGACAGACCCAAGAAGTGAGGGGGGAGCCTTTTATCTGGGAGACAGTGAGTTTGAGCAGATGATTACGGATTATGTGACTGATAAGCTCGATGAGCTTGGCCTTACAAAGGATGAGCTCGTGCTCTCAGGAGCTTCGATGGGAACCTTCGGTTCGCTCTACTATGGCTCAAAGCTTTCACCACATGCACTGCTTCTTGCAAAGCCACTTGCCAACATGGGAAATGTAGCACGAAACGAGCGAATTCTTAGAGCCGGAGGTTTCGCTACCTCGCTTGATATTCTGATGAAAAATTATGACAATCTCTCTGACGAGGCGATAGAGCAGCTCAACAACAGGATGTGGGACAGATTCGACAGTGCCGACTGGTCACATACAAAGTTCATCATCTCATATCTGTATGAGGATGATTACGACCCGGATGGTTATCCGAGCATTTTGTCGCATCTGAAGTCGAGCGGTGTTGAGGTGTATGGCAAGGGCTCACACGGCAGACATACTGACAATTCATCAAATGTCATGGCATGGTTCAAGAGCCAGTACAATAATCTGCTGCATGATGATTTTTCAAGATAAGCAAATAAACGTTGCAGGTCACACAGTTAGGTGTGAACAGTAACAGGAAAACAAATATTAAGTGAACAATAGTAAGACAGGTAAGTATTATGTATGGTGACACATGGCAGGTCCGCTGGAAAGAATTTCTATCTGACTCGTATGTATATGGATCTAAAATTGAATTTAATGAGGATGGTTCAGTCTCTTATAAGAACCGCCTCATGCCGCCGGGCACGGTGATTCACACATGGTATTCTATGACGAATTTCCAGGGGAATAGGATAGAGCCGTCGCTTCCACTCATCGATGGAGAGCGGGCATATTCCATTGCGGTGAATATTGACTATCACAACAGTGAGAGTGAGGCACTGATGCTTCGTATCATATTTTTTGACAGGTATGATGTACAGGCGCAGAGTATTATTGTCCGCGATAAAAAGGCGTTTTTCAAGCCGTCCATCAGGACCTACAGCTACAGGATAGAGCTGATAAATGGTGGAAATGCTGATTTTACATTCAAATCACTGGTGATTAAAGAGGTTTCAGAGGAAGAGTTTGATGCAGAGCAGGAAAGAATTGAGAGACTTAAAGAGGACTCTAACAAAAGTAAGAAAAAGACGAAGAAAAAATAAAAAAATCTAAGTGATGAAGAGCTTTCTGCACTGACAGAGCAGTTTAAGAGCAGGTATAGCGATGGGGAATCGCTTGAATCGCTTATGCCGGAGGCTTTTGCAGCTATCTGCGAGGCTGATTACAGGGTGCTTGGAAAGAGACCGTATGATGTGCAAATCTTAGCGGCAGCAGCGCTTCACGGTGGATATCTCGCTGAGATGAATACAGGTGAGGGAAAGACTCTATCTGCCACGATGCCGCTTTATCTGAATGCGCTGACAGGCAAGAGCTGCATGCTCGTGACCACAAACGAGTATCTGGCATCGCGAGATGGGGCAGAGATGGGAGAGGTCTACAATTTTATGGGTCTCACCTGCTCATATCCGGATGCGGATGATACAAAAAAGCAGGATGATGATGAGAAAAGACAGTTCTATTCGGCTGATATCATATATACCACAAATGGCACACTTGGCTTTGATTTCCTTTTTGACAATCTGGTAAAGAAAAAGGAGGACAGATTCCTCTGTGATTTCCACTATGTCATAATCGACGAGGCGGATTCGGTGCTTTTAGACTCTGCAATTATGCCGCTCGTCATATCGGGAGTGCCGAGAGTGCAGTCGAATCTGTACGATGTATGTGATTTTTTCGTCACGACACTTGTGGAGGATATAGACTACATAGAGGAGGATAAGGCCGTCTGGCTCACTCCAAAGGGTGTGAAGTTTGCCGAGAGCTTCTTTGGAATATCCAATTTTTACGGTAAAGAAAATTTTGAGATAAACAGGCATGTCACGCTTTCTCTTCGGGCGCACAAGCTTTTGAAGAATAAAAAGGATTATGTTGTCACTGACAAGAAGGAGGTAGAGCTGTTTGATGGAGCGACAGGCCGTCTCATGCACGGTGTCAAGCTGCGTGGCGGTCAGCATCAGGCTATAGAGGCAAAGGAAAAGGTGGAGATATCGCAGGAATACAGAACTGTGGCATCCGTTACCTTCCAGAATCTGTTTATGATGTTTGACAAGATGGCAGGCATGAGCGGCACACTCATGGATGCAAAGGATGAGCTTTTTGAGACCTACGGCAAGCATGTGGTGAGAATACCTACAAACAGGCCTCTTAAAAGAGTTGACAGGAAGGACAGATACTTTAAAAACGGCCATGACCAGTTCTGGACAGCAGTGGATGATGTGATAAGGCTTCACGAGACAGGCCAGCCGGTGCTTGTGGTGCTTAATTCCGTTACGGATACAGATCTTTTTTCAAGGCTTTTAATAGAGAAAAATATCCCGCACAATGTACTAAACGCAAGCAATGCTTTCTGGGAAGCACAGATTATCGCAGGCGCAGGCCAACTGAATGCGGTCACGGTTGCTACAACGATGGCAGGAAGAGGAACAGATATAAAGCTTGGAGACGGAGTGAAGGAGCTTGGAGGCTTAGCTGTCATAGGTATAGGAAGAATGAACAATTCAAGATCCGAGAGGCAGGCGAGGGGCCGCGCCGGCAGACAGGGTGATCCGGGCTTCAGCCAGTACTATGTGAGTCTGGAGGATGACATAGTGGGAGCTGAGGATGATGACAAGCTGCAGCGCTATATTGATGGCAAAAAGCGTATCGGAAAGCGCAAAATAAAGCGTATTGTCAACCAGTGTCAGAAGCTTAGTGTGGAGTCTGAGGAGATGAACCGCAAGAAATCACTTCAGTATGACCAGGTCCTCCAGCGCCAGCGAGACCTAATCTACGCAACCAGAAAAAAACTGCTCGACGGCGCCAGCGTCGAGGAGGAGAAGATAGTAGAGATTGCGAAGGGGAATATCTCAGACTTCGTTAATCATTTTGACTGCATACAGAGTAATAATAAGCATGGCAGGCGCCGTGGCAGAAAGGAAGATAACGATAAAAATACCAATACAGAGCAATACACATCCATGCTTAACAGATACATTCTTGACAACATCTCCTACAAGCTGGATACCGGCCTGTCAAGGTCTGACATGGAAAGCGCCGCCACTGTTAGCGATTACCTGATGCTTCGCGTGTATCAGGGGCTTTCAAGACAGCGTGAGCGCATAGGTGATGAGGAGGCTTACGAGCAGTTTGTCCGCGAGGCAACTCTAAAGGCGGTGGATGATGGCTGGGTTGAGCTGATTGACTACCTTGAGCAGCTCAAGTATGCGGTAGCGGGAAGAGCATCCGCACAGAGAAATGTTATGTTTGAATACCAAAATGAAGCTTTCGAGTCGTTTTTGGATACAGAAAAAGCGGTAAAATGTAATATCATAAGGAATATTTTGCTTAGTGATGTGAAAATCGGCAAGGATGGCAGGCTGCAGGTCATCTACCCTTAAAGGTTATTATAATATAAATAGTTTGACAGATACGAGGAGAATCATATGGTATATAACTTCAATCTCGGAATAGGCTGGGCTTCAAGCGGCGTGGAGTACGCACAGAGCTACAGGGCTAATCTGCTCCGCAGGGCGCACATTCCGGCAAGGTTTGTTTTCACAGATATGTTTCCAACAGAAAATATAGAGCACATGACAAGAAATATCGGCTTTTTGGATGAGGAAGTGATATGGCTGTACACATTTTTTACAGATGTGAGGACATCGCCTGTTACCTTCACTCTAAAGGAGCTTGAGGCTTCGATGGCAGAGGAGGATTATACCTTTTCCAGAGAGGGCAAGACGTGCAGGTATCAGTTTAAGGAGAGCGGCAGGTTCTACACCTGCTACATGGTAGATGATACAAGTGATCTCGTGCACAGAGTCGAGATTGTATCAAACGGATGCCTGATCAGGAAAGATTTCTACACCTATTGCAGGACCTTTAGCGAGTACTATGCTCCGCTTGACGGCAAGGCGCATCTGTACGGCAGGACATTTTTCAATGAGGATGGCTCGGTGTGTTATGAGGAGGTCATAGAGGATGACAGCACCTTTTACAGGATCGGAGCGCAGGTGCTTTATACCAAGGCTGACCTGGTCGGCTATATGGTAAAGAGGCTTAACTTAACGGCTGATGATGTGGTGGTCATCGACAGGACGACAGGCATAGGCCAGGCAATCCTCGAAAACTGTGGATCGGCGCGCGTAGGAATAGTGGTGCATGCGGACCATTTCAGCGAGGGCGGCACGGATGATGATTACATACTGTGGAACAACTATTATGAGTATTCGTTTTCACAGACTGAGCACATAGATTTTTACATCACAGCGACAGATGCGCAGAATGAGCTTATGAGGCAGCAGTTCAAGAAGTATTGTGGAAAAGAGCCTCAAGTGGTGACTATTCCGGTGGGCAGTCTGGATGAGCTTAAGTACCCGGATGAGCCGAGAAAGAGGCACTCGCTCATCACTGCGTCGCGTCTTGCGACTGAGAAGCACTGTGACTGGCTGGTGGAGGCCGTTGTAAAGGCAAAAGAAAGCGTGCCTGACATTTCACTTGACATATATGGAAAGGGTGGCGATGAGGCGAAGCTTAAGGGTCTTATCGGAAGGCTGAGCTGCGCTGATTATGTGCATTTGATGGGACAGCAGAAATTAGATGATGTATACAAGCACTATGATGCATATGTGGCAGCTTCACAGAGTGAGGGCTTCGGGCTCACACTCATGGAGGCCATAGGCTCAGGGCTTCCTATAGTGGGCTTTGATGTGAGGTATGGCAACCAGACCTTTATCGATGATGGGCAAAACGGCTACAAAATTCCAATTACCGATGAGATGGATCAGAAGGAGAAGATAAAGCTTCTTTCTGAGCATATAGTGAGGATGTTTACAGAGGATGACATGGATACTTTTTCGGCACATTCATATGAAAAAGCTAAAGAATATCTGACTAAGGAGGTGGTTCACAGATGGATAGAGCTGTTGAAGTAACGCACACGGCAGATGGTATCACACTGCTGTTTGATACATTTTCGCTCGAGAGCAGGAATCTCCTTGAGTCATTTAAGAATGCCGGTGCTGCCTTTCATGCAGCAGTCATTGAGGATGACGGTTTTCTGCCGGATGATGTGATGAGCGTGTATGGATTTTTCTTAGGCGATTACCGGGAGGCTGACAGCTTACCGGGGAAGCCGCTGTATTTCAATCAGATACAGATTCCGGATTACTGGCGCATAGAGGGCGATAATTCATCTGCGAAGGTCATGGACCGCACCAGGGAGAGAGCGCGGATATTTTTTACGGAGCCTACGCACAGGCGGCAGGTTAAGATTGTTGACTGGCTCGATGATGCCGGTCAGGTCAGGCTTTCAGAGCATTATAACAGGTACGGCGCGTATTTTCTGTCACTACGGTTTTTAAATAAAAAGGGACAGAAGGCACTCAGGAAGTTTTTTGATGTGACGGGCAGGGAGATGATAGTGGAGAACTTCGTCACCGGTGATATACTCGTCAGATGGCAGGATAAGGACTGGATTTTCAGAAGTAAGACAGACTTTATAGCGTTTTTCATCAGGTGCGCAGGGCTGGAGGATACAGCGGTTTATTTCAACTCGCTGTCATATCCGTTTTTTGCATCACAGGCGCTTGCGCCAAACGGCTTTCGCGACGCACTCTTCTGGCACGAGCCGGTGGGTGATGAGATACCCGGCAATATGCAGATTATACTGCATGATCAGGGAACGAGGGCAAAGCGCGTATTTGTATCGCGAAAGGAGTCCTACGACAGGCTTATAGCACTTGGCGCTCCATCCGATAAGGTGAAGCAGCTTGGATATATCTATAGCTTCGTCAGGGAAAATAAGCACAGGCCGCACATACTCGTATGTACCAATTCAGAGAATGTGGGTCATCTGACAGAGCTTGCGTCACTCATGCCGCAGATGCATTTTCATGTGGCGGCCATCACAGAGATGTCGTCGAAGCTTATGTCGGCAGGGCAGTATGACAATGTGTCACTCTACCCTAATGTGAAGATGTCCGTGCTGGATAGTCTTTTGAGAAGTGTGTATTTCTACCTCGATATCAATCACGAGGGTGAGATAGTGGATGCGGTTCACAGAGCTTTCTTAAACAACATGCTTATAGTGGGCTATGAGGAGACCATGCACAACGCATATTACACCGCAGACACGAATACATTTAAGGAGAGCGAGTACGCTGATATGGCGGAGGCACTCAACCTGACACTGGCTATGCCGAATCTCATTGATGAGGCGCTTGCCATGCAGAAAAAGGCTGCTGTAGAGGCTGATGCAACAGACTACATGGAAATACTCCATTTGTAGTAATACAGGGTTTATGAACAGAAAGGAGCTTAATATGAGTAAAAACACTAACAACAATCAGACAGTAGACGAGAAAAAGGGTAAAAGGACAGGGCTTACAATACTGGGCTATGTGCTTGTGATCGTGGCACTTCTTACAGTGCTTCCGGTTGTGCTTCCACCGATATTTGGCTATCATACATATCTTTCGGGCACAGACCATACAGGAAATATTTCAAAGAACGGCAGCGTGGTATATTTAAAGACTATTGACGAGGCCTCTTATAAGGATGGCAATATAGTAGCCATCGAATCAGCTGATTCATCAGGCAGAAGGGTAGATTCATACTATGTGGATTCTAATGATTCTTCTGCAAAAGAGATTGCACTTCGTGATGGAAATGGTGTATCATATAAGGTAGTTAAAGGGCAGGTTATCGCAAAGACTCCGTTTATAGGATACTTAAGCCAGCTGTGCTTTTCAGCAGTTGGAATTATTGTCACGGTAGTGATTTTTGCTACAGGTGTAGCAATCATGATGTATGTAAATAAAATCAGCAAGGAAATCAACACCATGGTTGAACAGCAGACTGCATAGTGTGTCTGAATTCCCCTCTGCGGCATTAGAAAAACTGACTATTATAAAGCAGACCTTATGTTTGCGGAATAGGATAAGTTATGGATAGATACAGCGTGAGTAGGACAAAGAGGTCATTGTTT
>ENA-OQJW01000212-OQJW01000212.1-human-gut-metagenome-genome-assembly--contig:-NODE-212-length-11093-cov-2.676728_pt1 | contig 11093 bp, 7 predicted proteins | sample MGYA00242619_ERZ504786 | MGnify/ENA primary metagenome ERZ504786 (study PRJEB26092, sample SAMD00036357) | human gut metagenome | host: Homo sapiens | study: EMG produced TPA metagenomics assembly of... | reverse complement strand
AATCATTAAATTAATTATTATGAATAAATTAGCAACATATATATCTGCATTGGCACTATGCTGTTCCTTTGCTCAATGTAGTGATTATCTGAATACTTCTTCACCGGAGAACACTGGAGATGAGTTTGTAACCTCTTCTACTTCCGAAACTTTTTAAAATCCTGTCTTGGTGTTATGCTAATTATCGGCAGAATTGTATTATGGGAGCTTATCGTTGGAATGATCCCATTGGCTCAGACTCTGAAATATATCCGGAAATAGGCTCTTTAAATAATGCCAACGCTAGACTATTACCGGAATTGTTAAGTGTAAATGCTGGTGGTTCAGGCTTCAACGGGCTTTATACTACGATTGCACGTGCATCTAAGGTAGCGGAATTGGTAGCTGATAAACCTGCATTTCAAGATGCTGTGGCAGCAGGAAAAGTAAATGATTGGACTCAACTTTATGGTGAGGCTTTAACAATGAAGGCTTTCTGCTATTTCGATTTGGTAAAACATTATGGTGATGTACCTTATGGATATGAAAATAACAATGTGGAAGATTATTCATTGACTTCCCGTTTTGAAATTTATGATAATCTTATTGAGATATTGAAGGAGGCAGAAGCATTGATGTATCCACTGGGAGAAGGTGGCATTACTGCTGAACGTTTTTCCAAGGGGTTTGCTGACGCGTTGTTAGGACAGATAGCTCTTTATTCCGGTGGATATCAGACAATTCGTACAGATGTGCCCGGTTTGTATGGTGACGTACAGTTTACGACAAAAGGAAAAGAAGAACTAGGATGTGTCTATGCTCGGCGCAATGATTATCTAGATTATTATAAGATTGCCGAGAAGTATTTTCAGGCTGCTTTGAATAATAAAGGGACGGCTGCTTTAGTTACGGTTGATGACCGGAGTTATGCGAATAACCCGTTTCAGCGTCATTTTCAATATACTCATGATCTGGCTCTGAGCCCAGAATCTATTTTTGAAGTAGGTAATATACAAGGGGGACAAAGTGGGCAGACTACTACCAGTGAATATTCTTATGCTTTTGGACGTCCGTCCAGTGGTGGTAGTAATCAGGCTGCGCCTTGCAAGTCGTTTGGGGCGTTACGTATTATTCCCTCTTTCTATTATGGTGAGTTTGAAGCAGGTGATATGCGTAGAGATGCTAGTGTGACTGTTACTGGTAGTAAAGGTGATGGCAATGAAGCTCTGTTGTCTTTTACTCCGGGTAGCAAGTTGGATGGGGGAATTGCTATTAATAAATGGGATGAGAATCGTATGAATCCTCCTTATACTACATCTCAACGTACTTCGGGAATGAATTGGCCGGTGTTGAGGCTTGCTGATCTTATTTTGATGCAAGCGGAGGTCAAAGCGGAATTGGGAGCGGAAGGAGAAGCAATCCAATTACTTAACCAAATCCGTCAACGTGCATTTGGGAATTCTGAACATGCTATTTCAGCTTCAGGTGAGGCTTTGAAGGAAGCTATTTTGCAAGAACGCAAATTAGAACTTCTAGGTGAAGGGACTCGTCGCTGGGATTTGATTCGTTCTGGTAAGTTTGTGGAAAAAGCTTTAGCTGTTCGTGCAGAAATGACGGAGATGGTTAATGATTTGCAAACAAAAGGATATCATGAATTTGCTAATGGTAATGTGATTTCGAATTATGTATATACTAAGAAAGTGTATTTAAGTTCACCGCTGACTTTTGATCCAGAGGAGTCGAATCCGGCTCTGTATCCGGGATGGAGAGGTCAATATGATTATAGCACTACTCCGGTAAAAGTTACTGGAACAGACCATAATCTGGCTATTGAGGGGCTGTTTAATTATATAGATCCCGATGGTGCTGAAGCAAAGAAATTGCTTGACGAGGGTTATACACAGGATGATTGGGGAGTGACATTGGTGAAATATGCTGATCATTATACAAATAGCAATTTGTTGCCGGGAATAAAGGAAGGCAATGTTCCTCCCAGATATTATTGGCCTATTCCATTTAGAAACGCTGAGACAAGTACGTAAAGGACAAGAATAACGAACGGATATGGCATGGCACAAGAAATAAAGAGTATATATAGAAAACTATTTTATCTTATTTGCACATTTTTATTGGCCTTTGGGACGCTTCCTTTATGGGGGCAGTCCCAAGACCCTTTGAATGAGGATCAGACTACAGTACACATTCTTGAGGGGGATAATTCAGACCCTTCTATTGTTCGTTATGGAAAATCTTATTATCTGGTTCATTCTTCCTTTGTTTATACCCCGGGACTGGTAGTTTACAAATCGGATGATTTAGTAAACTGGACTCCGTGTTCTACAGCTTTGACTACTTTTACAGGAGATATCTGGGCTCCGGATATTGTGGTTCATAACAATCGTTTTTATATCTATTTCCCGACCTTGAATGGAAAAGGGAGAAAGACCAATATGGTAACTTGGGCTGATAGTCCGGAAGGTCCGTGGAGCACTCCGATAGATTTGAAAATAGGAGGTATTGATCCGGAGCATGTGGTTAGTGAGGATGGAAAACGTTATCTGTTGCTCAGTTCTGGCGCTTTATATCCGTTGTCGGATGACGGATGCTCTATTACAGGAGAACCGGTCAGAATTTATAAGGAATGGGAAATACCGGAGGAATGGGATATAGAAGGAGTTTCCATGGAAGGTCTGAATGTGAAAAAAGTAGGAGAGTACTATTATTTATTTGCGGCCGAAGGGGGGACGGCAGGTCCTCCCACCAGTCACATGGTAGTACAGGCACGTAGTAAAAATATAATGGGCCCTTGGGAGAATGCTCCTTTCAATCCGCTTCTTCGTACGGAGTCCCGTAATGAAAAATGGTGGAGTAAAGGGCATGGCTCTATTGTTGATACGGAAGATGGACGGTTATTTATGATTTTCCATGCTTATGAAAACGGATTCCAGACATTGGGGCGTCAGACCCTTTTACGTGAACTGGTCCAAAAAGAAGATGGATGGTTACATTTGAAAGAAGGAGCCATTTCTTTACCTGCACCGGAACGTTTGAAATTATCTGGTATAAAAGATTTTGTATGGCAGACGTGCCGGGAACATAACTTAAATGATCGGTTCCGGATTACTCCTGATAAAATCAGTATAGAGGCAAAGGGGAATACTCCAAAAGAAGGATCTCCCTTGTTAGCACGCACCAGTGCTTATAAATATGAAGTGGAGGCTTGTTTTGAACTGAAAGGTGAAAATACATCTGCCGGATTGGTGGCTTATTATGATGAGAATTATCATTTTGGATTTGGTTTTAATCATAAGCAGATGCTTCGTTATCGGCGTGGACAAGTAAGCCGTACGGAATCAAAATTACCTCAAGCAAACCAATGTGGAAAGATGTGGTTACGTTTGCGGAATGATGCTAATGTATTGTCGGCCTGGTACAGTGTCGATGGTAAAAAATGGCATAAGTATCCATGGGGATTTGAGATATCGGGAGTACATCATAATACGGTATATGGTTTCTTGTTTGTTCGCCCAGGTATTTTTGCCGGTGGTGACGGGCAGGTGGAAGTAACAGATTTTGTTTTGAGAAATCTTGATTGATGCGTTGTTTAACTGGAATTTAATGATTGAATTGCTTATGAAATATTGCTGCTCTTTTTTATTGTTATTGCTTTTTGGGATTTCCGGTGGATTTGCCCAAGATAAGGTGGAGTGTTGGGGACGTTATGAAATCTCCCTGCCTGCCAAAGTAAAGGGGAACCCTTTTGATATTGAGCTTACGGCAACGTTTAGCGGACCGGATACTACATTGACTGTACGTGGATTCTATGACGGAAATGATACCTTCAAAATTCGTTTTATGCCTGTGAACCAGGGAGTATGGTCGTACGTGACGCAGAGTGAGATTCCGGTGCTGAATGAGGTGAAAGGGCGGATAGAATGTATTGCTCCGGGTAAAGGAAATCATGGCCCAGTTAAAGTGGATGGAACTTATAATTTTAAATATGCTGACGGAACGCGTTATTATCCAGTTGGAACTACTTCTTATGATTGGATGCATGTGGCAGGTAACCAGCCTGATCAGACAGTGAAATCATTGGAGCTATCCAAGTTCAATAAAATCAGGATGCTGTTTTTTGTGCAAAACTTTGATCCGGATTATCCTGAACCCTCCATGTTTCCTTTTGAGATAAAGAAGATAACAAAGGATGAAAAGGGAAAACCTGTGTATGAATGGGATTTCACCCGCTTCAATCCTGCTTATTTTGCTCATGTGGAAGCATGTGTGGATAAATTGGCCAGAATAGGAGTAGAGGCTGATTTGATTCTTTTCCACCCTTATGATGGTGGCCGTTGGGGATTTGACAGAATGCCTTTGGAAGCCGGTGTCCGATACTTGAAGTATCTGACAGCCCGTATGAGTTCATTTCGCAATATTTGGTGGTCATTGGCCAATGAATATGATTTTTTGAGAGAATTAAAACCGGAATATTGGGATACTTTTACACATACGGTAGTAGAGAATGATCCTTATTCCCATTTATGCTCCATTCATACTTATACAGCTAAGTATTATAAATATTGGGAACCTGAATACACTCATGCCAGTATACAGGACCAGGCACCTGTGGAGGGATTTGGAAGAGCGGCTACGGTGAAAAACATTTATAAGAAACCGATTATTTTTGATGAGGTATGTTATGAGGGTAATATGGATAACCGATGGGGAAGCTTGAGCGGTCAGGAATACCTTTATCGCTTGTGGCAAGGATTGATTGTGGGGACTTACGTGACTCATGGAGAATGTTATATGGATGATCCTAAAGATTATTCTCGTGACTTTTTGGCTGTGGGAGGAACTTTTCAAGGGGAATCCTGGAAGCGCATTGGCTTTACAAGACAGATTTTGGATGCACTCCCTAATCCTCTACATTTATGTGATAGCAGTTGGGACCCTTATACTTCGACTGCCGGAGAAAAATTATTATATGATTTATCTGGGCAAGGAAATAAAACCGGAATGGGCATTTGATTTACCGGTAAAAAAACGCTTTTTATCCACGTTTGAAAGAAGGAGTACGTTTTAAAGTGGAAGTCATTGATACTTGGAACATGACGATAGCCGAATGGCCTGTCGTTTTTGAAACGACTGCTCCTGTAAAGGATAGGGTGTATGATAAAAATCAAGGAAGAGTAAGACTGCCTGCAAGTCCTTATCTGCTGCTAAGGATAACTGAAGTAGAATAATTTATGAATGTGTTAGTTTGTTAATATGCTAATTGCCGTTTGGTTCCGCTATGTTTACATGTCAATTGGCCTATTAGCAAATTGGCAAATTAGCACATTATTCAAAATTTGCACATAATAGACCAATTTTTACCTTTCTGTCCTCTGTTTCTCGTTTAATTTTGTAATAGAACAAATCTTAATCTATACAAAATGAAACATTTACATTTTCTCGCTTTTGCCTTGTGCTGGCTTGTATGGGGACATCTGTTAAAAGCACAAAGTATTGATCATTATAGTTCGTTAGATCCTTCGCAACCTATAGAATTTAAAGGGAACTGCCTTCGTTATGCAGATAAAGAAATTATTTTAGGTCCGAAAACATTTTTTGTTGATGGGCAGTTGTCCGATAGAGAAGTGGCGGATAATCCTTATGTTTTTAATAGTTTCAATAAAGCTGCCGCTAATTTCTCAGCTGGTACGGAAGCGGAACCAATGAAAGTCTATCTGGCTCCATACGTTTATTGGATTGATGATCCGGATGACCCTGCTATTCGTGTTGGTAAAGACGGACGTGAACCGTTCGGCTTGGTTGTTAAATGCCCTTATCTCCATATTATCGGATTGAATACTCATCCTGAAAATACAGTCCTGGCATCCAGCCGTGGACAGACACAGGGGGCTGTCGGTAATTTCACCATGTTTGATTTTTTGGGGAGACGGTCTGTTGGTAAAGGACTTGACCATGGGGAATTTCTGTAATGTCGATTTGGAATATCCTCTGAAGAAGGAATTAAGCAGGAAGAAAAGAATGTCTGCCATCACTCAGGCACACGTTGCTTATTGTCATGGCGACAAGATTGTGGCGGATAATGTACATTTCATCAGCCGCTTGAATATGAATCCGTTGAATGGCGCCAAGCGGATACTTTTTAATAAATGCCACATGGAAAGTACGGATGACGCATTGACCGGAACAGGGGTTTATCTGGATTGTATACTTCATTTTTATGGTCAGAAACCTTTTTGGAGAAGTGATATGGGCGGAGCTGTATTTTTGAACTGTGACTTTTATGTGTGTCATGAGGAAGACCGGCAATATTTTTGTAAGTCGGTCGGGCCGTTAAGTATTGTTGATTGCCGTTATCATTCGAAGAAGCCGGTTTATGCGGGCTGGACACATGATCCTACAGATTGGTTGCGTTGTTATCAATATAATGTGAAGCTGAACGGGCAACCTTATGTAATAGGGGCTGACAAGCCTTATAATACGGTTTGCATGGATCAGTTGAATCAACTGAAAGCTTTCCGGCTGGAAGAGAATGAAGAGGTAGTTTATAATACTTACAATTTATTGAGAGGAGAGGATGACTGGGATCCTCTTCGGGTGAAAGACCGTGTTATTGCTATAGGTAAGCGAGATGGAAGGGATTATACTCGGATGCCCTCTTGTCTTTCTGTAGAGCCCTTAACGGCTTCCATCCAAACAGGTGGCCGGACGGTCAGATTGACTGCAACAGTAAAAAGGCATTGTAACTATGTACTGAATAATGTTCCCGTGAAGTGGAAAGTACAACAAGGTTACGAAAAGGAGGTGAAATTATCCACTTCCGAGGGTTATGAATGTGTTGTCGAGGCAACTAATGTGGAGGATGAAACAAAGCATTTCACTGTGATAGCCTATACAGAAGATGGTTTGGAATGTGCGACAGAGCTTACGGTTGCTCCCGATTATGTGCCGGCTCCTTCGTTTACGAAAACTCCAAAGATGAATATCACTAAAGGAGTAGCTACTGTCAGTTATGCTTTAGAATTGAATGGGCGTAAAGATGAATCATTGATAACTTGGTATAGATGTACAGACAAAAATGGAGCCAATAGACTTCCGGTTTCTGTATCTCGCTTGAATGAACCGGAATACTCCTATACGTTGGTAAAAGAAGATGTCGGTTATTATCTGATGGCAGAGGTTGCTCCCAAGCACTTGCGTTGTGTGCCGGGGAAAGAACAGATTGTTGTTTCCAACTCTCCGATAAAGAAAGGACAAGTGAATATTGCTCATATATTTGAAACGGATTTTCAGAACTTTCCATGTAAGAATCAACCACAACTTTTACCGGGATTTTGGACGATTGGTGGATATAAGCCTTTGGATACGGCAGCATACGATTGGCAGGTAGTTCCGGATAAGGATTATTGGATTTATGGGCCGGGAATGAATGGTTCTCACGGAACCGGTTTGTTGCAAGATCAGAAAGGAGCCCGTTTGCTGTATACTCCATTGGATGGCAGCTATGGAGATATGGCAATAACCTTGAATGTGGATGCCAGTAAAACAGCAGGACAAGGTTTTGGTAGTGCAACAGGACAGTATTTGGATTTGTATATCAAGTTTGATACCCGTACTTTAACGGGATATGCATTGCGTATCATTCGTACGACCAAGTATAGTAATGCGGTTGATTTTATTTTGATGAAATATGAGAACGGGGTGGCTGAGGCCATCAGTCAACCGGTGTCTTCTACCTGCTATCGTACAAATTGTACTCTGACATTGACTGCTAAAGGAGGAAAATTGACGGCACACGCTTCAACAACAACTCCGCTTCCGGCGCCTGTAACAGATCCGAACTTGAAACTTTCGGTAGATTTGGAGGCGGATATAGCCTCGAACACTTTTGGGGGCACCGGTATCCAGCATACGGGCAGTTGTGGTGAAAGTACAACGATGCTGCACTATATGAAGGTGGAATGGGAATAGAGTGATTAAAACTTGAATTTAATACTGATGAATCTATGGTTACATTAAAATCGTTTTTAGGTATGATTGCCGCAGTTCCTTTTATAATGGCGTGTAATCAGACAGGGCAGGTCAATGCAACACTTTTTCCTGCTTCCGGTTCGGAAAATGTCAATCCGGACACTCATTTGGTTCTTACTTTTTCCGAGACTCCTGTCCTTGGAGATTCCGGTATGATACGGGTTTATGACGCAGTTACTGACCAAGTGGTGGACAGTTTGGATTTGAGTATCCCACCTGGTCCTACGGAGAGCCGTACGTATGGTCCGGAATGTGATTATACAAAAGTGCCTTATGACTATACTCGTACCGTTATGCCTACCAATAAAGATACTCGTCCGGGTACTCCTTCGGGAACGGCGGAACCTACTCCTCCTGTGTACCAGCTTACTATTATAGGGGGATTTACGGATGCCTTTCATTTTTATCCCGTCATCGTGCGTGATTCTATAGCTACTATTTATCTACACAATAATATGCTGGAATATGGGCATACTTACTATGTGACTATAGATAATGGTGTGTTAAATTTAGCTGATGGCAGTTTTCAAGGAGTCACTAAAGAAGATGAGTGGGTTTTCACTACTAAATCTGACATGCCGGAACTTTCAGATACATTGATTGTGGATGTTGCAGGAAAAGGAGACTTTAATACAGTTCAGGGAGCCTTGGATTTTATTCCTGATTTTAATGAACAACAGACTGTGATTTTAGTTAATCCCGGTGATTATGAAGAATTGGTCTATACAAGAAATAAATGGCATGTTAAAATTAAAGGAGCAGGAATGGCCGATACTAAAGTACATTATGCAAATAATGAAGTCTTTAATCCTCATCCGCTGACTGTGAAAACCAATGAGTGGCCCGGTACATTTCCTTCCCGTCGGGCGGCTTTCATGCTTGATAATTGCAAGGATATAGTCATTGAGGATATGACCATTGCTACAGATTTAAAAGGTCAGGCAGAAGGGTTGTTGATTAATGGAGAAAGGATTGCTTTATACCGTGTACATATTATAGGTTCAGGAGATGCATTGCAGGCGAATGGAACAATCTATATGGAATCTTGTGAGTTGGATGGTGGTGGTGATACTATTTTAGGACGTGGCAGCTTGTTTGCTTATAAAAGTAATTTCCGTAATGGTGGCGGCCCTTTCTCATGGGTAAGAAATACGGCGGGCAATCATGGTAATGTGTTTGTTGAATGCACTTTTTCTACGGAGGATGGTAAACAGGCGGATTACGGACGTACTAAAAGTAACCACGGTTCGGCCTATCCTGATGCAGAGTTTGTCTTGATAGATTGTAAAGTGAAAAATATAATTCCTGAAGGCTGGAGTTCTATTGGAGCGAAGACTGCTAAAATGTACGAGTATAATACTTGTGATATGGTGACAGGAAATCCGGTTGATGTATCCAAACGTCATCCATATTCCCGCCAGCTGACAAAAGATAAAGATACAGAGCTGATTAACAATTATCGGAACCCTGCTTTTGTTTTGAAAGGCTGGGTGCCGGATAGTTGTATAAATGGGACGAAGTAATAATTAGTGGAGATAAGTTTGCGCATCGAATATTGAGGTATCTAATTAAATACCGGAAACAGATATGGATGATCTATTAAAGTTGGAAACAGAAACTTTTAATAAATTATATACTGATTACAGGTTACGGTTTATTCGTTTTGCGCAAACTTATATTCCCGATATTTCTATAGCTGAAGATATTGTGATGGACACTTTAGCTTATTATTGGGAACATCGAAGAGATATAAAGAACGATGAGAATATATTAAGTTATCTTTTAACGGCTATAAAGCATAAATGCTTGAACTATTTAAGACAGGAACGCTTTCATTATGAAAAGAATAATTCTTTGTCTGAACTTGCTTTATGGGAATTGGATTTTAAGATATCAGCATTATCGGCATGTGATCCTTGTGAATTGTATACTAATGAGGTGCAAGAGATTGTAAATCATACGCTTGAAAAATTGCCATCAAAAACTCGACAGATTTTTTTTTATGAACAGATATGAAGATATATCCTACCCTGAAATAGCTAAAAAGTTATTTGTGAATCAAAAAACCGTTGAATATCATATAAGTAAGGCATTAAAAGCTCTACGTGCTGTCCTCAAAGACTATCTTTCTTTTTTGATTTATCTAATTTAGCAAATTTTTTTGTTTTTCGTTTAGGGTATTTCCATTCTCATGTGCTTATAGAGTAAATAATGGAAAGAAAATGAATTTATTATCGTTGTATCATTTTTTTGCAGGCAAAGCATCTGACAAGCAGAAAGAAGCTATTAAACGATGGGCTGAAAGTTCACCGGATAATTATGAGACATTATGTCGTGAAAAGAAAATATTTGATGCAGGTATTTTGTTGGTAGATAAAAAGGAACTGTCTACAAAAGAAAATCGCCCGTTGTTATATAAGCTAATTAATTATACCGTAAAGATAGCTGCGGTTGTTCTTTTGGTTGTTGTGTCTGTTACTATTTATAAGTATCAGGAATTGGTAGAAAAAATCAGAGGTATTACAAACCATACTTGTTCCTGCCGGTCAAAGAATAAACATAATTTTACCCGATAGTACGTTTGTGTGCCTTAATTCTAATACGAAATTTAGTTATCCTTCTGTTTTTGCAACAAATAATCGTAAAGTAAAGTTGGATGGAGAAGCTTATTTTGAAGTATCGGCCAATAAAAATAAGCCATTTTATGTACATACTTCAAAAGGAGAAATCAAAGTACTCGGTACTCATTTTAATTTGGAAGCTTATTCTAACGCTGATGTATTTAAGACTTCTTTGTTTGAAGGCAAAGTTCGTGTCAGAGTAAAAGGTAACAATATTTATTTGAAACCTGATCAAATGGTATGTTATCATAAAAATGGAAAAATTCATTTGGAAACCATCCACGATTATGACCAGTACCGATGGCGTGAGGGATTAATTTGTATAAAAAGCGCAAAATTTAAGGACATCATGAAAACTTTTACTAAATATTTTGGAGATAGCATTGTTGTTCAAAATAAAGAGGTGGAACATTATAAATATACAGGAAAATTTAGACAAAGTAGAGGGGT
>ENA-OQJW01000211-OQJW01000211.1-human-gut-metagenome-genome-assembly--contig:-NODE-211-length-11098-cov-1.756358_pt1 | contig 11098 bp, 15 predicted proteins | sample MGYA00242619_ERZ504786 | MGnify/ENA primary metagenome ERZ504786 (study PRJEB26092, sample SAMD00036357) | human gut metagenome | host: Homo sapiens | study: EMG produced TPA metagenomics assembly of... | reverse complement strand
CTCGATGGCATTGTGGAGATTCGATTGGGATTTAATGTTTAATATTTTTGTGATTGCCATAAATTTGTTTGAATTCCTCTTTCATTTCTTCCAGCTGTCGTTCCAAAACGTTCATATTTTTTTGCAGTCGACTAACTGCCGCCATGGGCTCATATCCAATGTGTAACTGTTTGGTTGCCTGGTTGATGTTCGTCCCGATTTTCCGAAACTGATAAGTCAATTCTTTCAAGGATTTTTGGATCTGTATTTCTTCTTGGTATCCAGACCTTTCCAACACTCGTTTTCGGATATAAGCAGACAGATTTTTTCGTCCCGTTTCTCTTCTGGGTTTCCACATCTTTTTTCTGCCTGTTCACAAAGATACGCATGCTCTTCTGGAGAAAATCGGACACCTACCAATACATTGCGCTTCACTTAAATTCCTCCCAGATCATATCCTTTGAATTCTTCCTCTTGTTGCTTCCTCTTCCCAGCCTGTTCCTGCATAAACTGACGAAATGCTTCCAGATCTGCCCCGTCCACTTGTCCATAGGCTTCTTCTACAATCTTTCGGATTTCTTCATTCTTTTTCGCCTCTTCTTTTGCGGTTTCCAATTCGATTTTGGTTCGTAATTCCTTCTCCTTTTTCTGCAGTTCTTTTCTGCGCTCTTCAACTTTTTCCAGATCTTTCTGTACTTTTTCTAATTGTTCCTGTAGCTTCATTACGTTTACTCCTTTGCTATCATCCTATTTTCCTAAATTTTTTCCTCAAATAATGTCAGAGGGCGGCGGGGTATATGGCAGTCTGTTCTCTTCTGTTTTTTCTCCTCTGTTCCAATGCAGAATCCAAGCATTTCTGCAGCTTTTCCAACTTATAATTCTGCCGGTTCAGTTCCCCTTTGATCTCCTCCAAAAACTTCCAGCAGTTGTTCCTCCATTGGTCGTTTCTTTTCTCCCAAAAGCAGGGATTCCACATACGCCTGACCGGATCGATATAGTTCCCGATTCCGGTGTTCAATCACAGCGATTGCCTCTTCCGATAGCCGAAAACTTTTCATCTGTTTCGCCATGCCGTCTCCTTTCTTTCCTTCCCACGCAAAAAGCATACATTTGTACAGCATATTTGTATGCTTTTGTATTGCAAACTTCCAGAAATCTACGGATTTTCTACGCAATTTTCCCAGAGGAAAATTGGCAAGATACGCATAATGTTTAACAAACATCATGCCATCTTGTTAGGGGAACGCCCCTAAGACCCCTGGATACTATAAAATATTCAATCTGTAACCTTTCTCTTTTTGTCCTTGCAGTTTGGTTTCCTTTCATGGATGAATCTGCAACAACTTTTTCTCTTTGAAATAATCCATCGTCAGCTTGGTTTGTACATCCTCCGGCTGGATTCCATTGCCTCCATCTGCAAAAAGAAGCTGGCAATCCATGCTGTATTTTTCTTCTGAAAATCGTACCAGCATCGGCTCCATGAACTGTGCTCCTGTGGCACTGGAAAATCCATGTTCCTGTGTCCATGTTCTCAACGCATCTGCCACTTCTCTTTTCGAAATTCCCATCATGGAAAGTGCTTCCTCATTTAACCCTGAAAGCTCCATAGAAAGTGGTTCCTCCGCTTGTTCTTCTGCTTCCTTTTCTGGCTCTGTTTCCTCTGGTTTCTGCTTTGGATCTTCCAGTGTTTCTTCTGATTTTTTCTGTAATTCCTGCTTCACTTTTTCTGGTTTCTGTTCCGGTAATTTCTCCTGTTTCAGAACAACCAGAAAGATTCCGATGCCTGTCAAAATCCCACACAAAAGTATCATGGCTGCCATCATAATTCCGATTCTTTTTCTCACTGCATTTTATCCCCTTTCTTACTTTTCATAACTCGGTAAGTTCTCATTCTTTTCATTCCTTTCTTTTTGTTCTAATTTGCCGGAACTCCACCTGGGAACACCCAGCCGATCCCACCCCGTATGTCCCTGACAGGTTGCGGTCTGCCAAACTGCACCATTCTTCCAGACTTTCCACGGAAAAATAGCCCCGGTTATTGGCCACCATTCCATTCCCAAAGATAGATTCCCGACATGTCCATATAATGCTGCCCATAGTTCCGTATCCACTTGCCACACACAATGGCTCCCGGCGGAATAGTTTTCCATGCTGGTATTGCCCGTATTTTTATAGTTGTTCCACATATCGAATGGCATTCCCATAAGGGATTGTTGGTGCTCCTGCAGCCTGATAAATTCCAGTCACCCACTGAGCGCACATATCCGGGGTACAAGGGTAAATTCCCTGATTATTAGCGGCATGATCCACGATGCTCTGCATCAGCGGCGTCACTGTTCCATCGTAGTTTCCCCCTCCGCTTTTTTGGTACTCTTCATAAGTCATGTTATCGAATCGGTAGAGGTTATAATTATCCATGTGCTGCACACATTTTTCCACATAAGAACTATCCGTTGCCCAGCCCGCCGCACGGATTCCATTCATAAATCCTCTGGCATCTTCTTTTGAATATTTTTTATCGTTTTTATTCCGATACGCAGACACCTTACTTGCATAAGGTTCCCGGCTCAACATCCATCCTCGCTGCCGGATACAGGCTCCATAATCCGGATACACGGAAAACGCAGCCGTGATGGTGGTATTCCCATTTCCGGTCTGTTCTCCGGTAGACATGTCCACACCGCCAATGGCATACTGGTCTCCGGAAAAATATTTGATCCCAAACAGATTTTTATACTCGTACGCCAACTGGGAGAGTCCCTGTCCATTGTTACCACCTGGCCCATATAACCCGAATCCGGATTCTGCAATCAGCTGTGCCACTCCCGTGGATACCGGGATCCCGCTCTCTTCCTGTACGGCAAAAAAAGCTTCCATCATATCCTCTGTTACGAAAGGAGGCAATCCATGTCCCGTTGCCGGCTGTTGGTCTAAAAACCCGCCGATCAAAGACACGATCACACCGACAATCAAAGAAATTGCCAATACCGCTACCAACAGAAAGGCCAGCATGGTCACCAGCACGGTCAAAAGTGCCGCCGCCAGCTGCAGTACCATGGCTGCCCCGGCCAATACCATACTTCCCACCGTTGCCCCCAGATATTTGACAAACGAGGGTAAGTACTCCTACCTGTGCGATGCTGCTGTCTGGCATCTTCCAGTTTTGCTCGCTCTTCTCAATGGCTTGCTGGCTGCCTGGTTCACCCCTGAATATAGGTTTGAAGGTCTGGGCAGTTTTCTTTGCTGTCCGAGTAGCCAGAGTTGCCGGAGTCACAGAAGGTGTACTGTTTGCAACAGAAGCCCCTAGATGTTTCATTCCTGTCGCTCCCGCTCCTGTGTATCCAGACGGGGATCTTCCCTGCATCGCAGAACGGGCTGGTTCCTGCTGGTCTCCTCTCATCTGGGATCCAGGCTTTCCCTCCCGGAGATTCCTAAAATTCCGGCTTCCTGCCCTGCCAGCTCTCCCCGGTCTGGATGAACTCTGCATCTGACCGAACGGGGGAAATGCATTGCCTCTGGATGGTTCCTGCATTCCTGACACTCCTTCTGGTTTCCAAATCCCTTTCTGTCCCGTCCTTCCTGATTTCTGCATTCCCGAAGGGGAAGTCCCTGACTGCAAAAAGACCAGATCTTCCATGGAATCCTCCGGATTCCGTTTGTCGCCAGAGAACTCCTTTCGCTTCCCTGCCTGCCACTCTTTGAATACCTGTTGGGATCCTTTCTGCAAGAGCCGCTTCTGTTTGGACTTTGGCATCCGGTTCCAGGCTTTCGCTTCTTTCCGGTTCAGATATACGGTAGGATCACTGGATGCTGCCAGATACTCCTGGATCTCTTCCTCAATCTGTGCTTCTACTTCCCCATCCATCCAGGCATCCCAGTTTTTCTTTTTCTTCAGATGGTTCTGCAGCTCCATCTGGTTCCAGAGTGCTTCCAGTTCTTCTTCCTGCAAGTCCCTTTGTTTTCGTTTTGTTTCATTTAATCTCATTGATTTCACCTACTTTATCTGATACCAGCCCTCTTTCTCTTCCAACGCCCTTGCCTGAACCATGGTATCCAACAACCGCTGTGCATCCTGTGGTGCAATCTCTAACAGTGCGGTCACATCTCCCAGCCGGATGGGGGCAAACGCTGCCAGCTGCAGCACGGTCTCCCACTCCTGTTCCCCCCACCCCTGTTGCAGCACATCGGGGGATTCCTCCTGCCAGTTCTGAGGTATCTCCGGTTCCGGTTTATACGCCACCTGCAGGGGCACCCGTTCCTCCCAGAGTTCCGGTTCTTCCTCTGATTTCGTCACGTTTTCTTTTCTCACAGGAACTGCCATCACAGAAGAACATTCTGCCTTCCGCTGTGCTTTTTCATGGAAGTTGGTGGAGTATTTTTCATACAGGATATTATCCTTCTCAATCCGCGCATTAAACAGCACCACTTTTTTATTCCAGACGATCACACCCTCTCCCGGTTTTCCCGTTCCCAAGGCACGGAATTCCCGTTCGGATAAGGGTTGGATTTCTGCCAGGCTCTGGGCATCCACACCGCCCTGATCTAAAAAGCATTTATAGGAACAGTTCTGGAATAGCTCTACCATCTTTTTGTTGGCCAGAGCTGCCACCACGTTCTGCATAGCAAGGGTTACGATTCCGCCGAACTTTCGGAAGGTAATGACTGCATTGTTGAGCATCTCTGCAGATCCCGGTTTTTCCGAAACCACCTGTGCCTCATCCACCACTAAGTGTGTGGCTTTCTGCAACTTTTTATTGTAATCCATCCGGGTAGACAGATAATGCAGCACCGTATCCATGACAGCCTCCCAGTTGTTTTCCGGCACGTTGCACATCCCAAATCCCACCAGACGGTTCTGGAATTCGATATTGGTCGGATGTGCCAGCATGTCACAGGAGCCCGTGGTATACTCTTCCAGGGAGTTGTAGATGGGACGGATGATGGCTTCATCGTGAGCGTGCTGTACCTGTTCCAGTTCCTTTCCAATCTCTTCCCGCAGCCAGAGTAAGGTGGGCTGTTTCTTTAACCGCTTTTGAGCAAAAACCTGGGCAAACATCTGCTCCGTACAACGGCTCACCACGGAATCGTGCTCCTGGGTGACCAGGATATTTTTCATGATCGCCTGCACCAGTCCTTTTGCATACTCACACTGTTTTGCCACAAATTCCGCTTTCAGCTCTTTACTGCCGGAAAAGACTTCCTGGGTCACTTCAAATCCATTGAGATAAATCCCGCTTTTAGGGGTCAGGTCAAAATACACTCCCTGATACTCCCTGCAGATATCTTCAAATTCATTCTGGGGATCCAGCACAATGATGTCATCTTCGCTTCCAAGCAAGGTCTGGGAAATCTCGGTCAGCTTGATCAGCATGGATTTTCCAGAACCGGAATATCCCACAATGATCCCGTGAGGGTTTGGAAGGAGTTTCCGGTTGGCAATGAGATACCGTCCCGTTGTTTTATTGATCCCCAGCATCTTTCCGCCCGGCTCCAGGATATCCTGGGCATGATAGGGATTAAATGCCACCAAAGAAGAGGTGAGAAAGAACCGCATATAATCCACCTGTCTCCCACCGATTGGAAGTGCCGTATTTAAGGCTTTCAGTTGTCGAAAATCACAAGGCTCCAAAAAGGCGCCCACTTTATCAGAACGTCCGATGGCGCAGACCTCTTCCATCCGCTCTTGCAACAGCTCCACGCCTTCCTTCACCGGAGCCGTCAACACCACCAGAAGGTTTAAAAAGACCCCTTTCTCATCGTTGGCATCCACCATTTCAATGTATTCCTCAATCTCATCCCGCCGTTTCTTTTTGGTATAAGAAGGGGAGGTCACGATCTGCCCTGCCTGCCGCTTCTGCTCGATCTCGTCATTGATTTCCCGCTCATTGTTCATGTGCATGGCAACTAATTTATCGTTGATGACTTCCTGTTGCACCGGAGCAAAGTCCAGTGTCACAAAAGACGGATAAGGAAGGCTGCTTAAAGTATGTAAAAAGGTGTCCGTATCCAGAGATTTCCGATACTGGGTCGCCGTCAGAACCGTCATCATGGTATTTCCCAGAATCAGGTAATCATTAAACTGCTGGATGCTCCGTGGCAGCACATCACTTTTCCAGTCCTGCAGGGTTTCCCGAAGCACCACCTGTGGAAATTCTTCCCCCGGATGCAGCATCCCATGGAGCACCCGGAACCGATCCAGGGTTCCCAACACAGCAATGTCACTGCCCCATCCTGCAAAAGCATCCTCGATCATAGGCTCCAATGCCCGGAAATAGATGTTTGCCTGTGCCAGACTGTCTGCCCTGCAGGTAATAGTCAGATAGCGCAGTGTCCGCACCGTGGAGTTAGCATCCGCCAGTTTCGATTCCTGCCACTGCCGGATTCCTTTTGCAATGTCCGGATATTCCTTCTCATTGCGTTCATTCCGGATCGATGCCAAAAATTTTTCTACCGACTGATATTCATTACACAATGTGATCTTATAAGACGCATCCATGGAATTGAGCCAGAACATCAGTTCTGACAGAAAGTTCTTCTTCTCCGTCCGGTTCTTGTTAATGTAATTGATATCTTCAAATACATAGCACCGATCATACAGTGTATCCTTTTTCTTGGTTTCCAACTGGAACACCCCGTTTGCATAGGCTTTCTGGATGTTGAATGCCTGACGCACGTTCTTGGGTACCGGAACCAAAGGCTGGGACAGCTCCCTTTTCTTGGAAAATTCCTTATTTCCATTAAAAATTGCCATTTCTTTTTATCGCTCCTTTCTCAATGGATGCATGGTAAATACTCGGTGTTTCTGACCGGCTGCAGTTTCTGTTTCCCCACAAAGTTTCTTTGTTTTCTGCAGATACTTCCATTCTTTGCATAACATAGGGATAGACATTCCCCGGTATTTGAACAGTCCCAAAAACGGGATCGGCAGTGCTGCCAGAATTCCAATGTAAACGCCTCCCTGCGGCGGAACGTTTAAAAAATACCAAAGGGCAACCATAATCCCGATCACCGTCGGCAAAAAGCAGCCTACCGTAATCAGCTGTTTCAGATCCAGCCCTTTCCAGATGGATTGCTGATATGCCGTTTCAAAATCTTTGTTGATATCGATTTTCATATCCTTTCTTTCTACTCCTTTCCGTTCCGAATTTCGGTAACAAGTTGTTTATAAGTGGAAGGTTTCTTTCATAAAGACTCCTTCGCGCCCCGTACCGACACTGCCATTCCGATCATATAGATTGTAGAGGTCAGTGCCTGCCCAAATCCGTCAAAGAAATCTGCAAAGCTGTCCCCTTGCAGATCCATGCCTCCGATGATCCGCCCGGAAATCGACATCACCAGAGCGATCACCACAATCTCAAACACATTTCCTAAAAAACTTCTCACCCAGCTCTTCGCTGTTTCGTCAATCCCACGTCCTGACACCATGCTCGGCATGGCCAGTGGGAAGGTCACGGTCAAAAGATACAGCTTGACATAACGGCTGAACAGAGTCAAAAAGATCAGCATTCCACAGATCAGTGCGATAAAGAAATATAAAAATCCCATGAACCACCAGAACAGAACACTTCCGGCATCCACTTCGCCGGTGAAAAAATCTGGTGCCTGGAAATCCAATACCATTCCTCCCATCAGGGATGCCATGGAAAACAGGGTCTTCATCAACTGCATTCCCATCTGCATCAACACATTTAAGGCCACCAGCCGGATCATCCCTTCAATACAAAGCTCCAAGGTGATGTTCTCTTTTAAATTGGAGGCTGCTTTTAGAAATACGCAGATGAAAAAGACATTCATCATGGATAAACCGATTCCCATTGCCCAGGGATACAGAGTATCTGTTACAAATTTCCAAGTGGCCGGGGAAAAGTGCTGGGGGTCTTGACTAATGACCCCCGTGCTCAATCCGATGCACCAATCCCAGACGACTTTTGCCAGCTGATAAAACGGGCCATAGAACATTTCCTTCAACAGGTCTTCTACCCATCCTGGCATTTGCCATCACCTCCTAGCTTGGCAGTCCTGTCCGGATGACCGCAATGATCTGTGGTGCCAGGGTTGCTACCAGACCACTTCCGATTCGTTTAAATGCAATGGACTGTGCCCCACCATCTTGTGTATTGAGGGACTGCGCCCACTCGAACAGTCCCCACAACAGAAAGATGGTACCGGTCGAAGATACAATCGCTGCGATTACCTGATAAATCGCATCAAATCCTCCGGTGATCTGGGATGTGTCCACATTTCCCGCCGCAAACACCGGAACGTTTCCTGCAAAAAATAAGAGGAGGCAGCCCACACCGAACTGTGCCACGTGCCATCGCCATTCCTTTTTTGTTGGATTGACCAATTTTCTCTGGTTTGTCATTTCATTCTGCATCTTGTTTTGTTTCATCATTTTTCCTCCTACTCTCCAATATGAAACACACGGATCATCAAAAACATTAAGATTCCTGCCACCAATGGCATGGTAATAAAAAATGCCAGTCCAATATAAGCAGCTCCAAATTTCTGATTCACAACATAAGCGGCAGCTAATCCACATAAAATTCCAATGACCACTGCGATCACAACGACCAGTTTGGATTTCCAATTACTTCTTCTCATAACATTCTCCTTTTCCTGTTCCGAAATCCGGAACATCTCTTTCATTTTGAGTACAAAAAAAGCACGAACCATCCGTGCTTAGTGACAAGTTAATGCGGTTGTCTTTTGAATTTCCCGCTTTAACACCTCCCTGATTTGTTTTTCACAAACAGCACTGGAATCTGACAGATAAGCCAGTGCCGTTTCATAGTCCCGGTACCGACTGTGTTCCAGGTAATCCAGGGCTGCTTTTGCCCGTCCATTTTCTTTGGGACACTGCTCCACCAAAAAGCGTCAGCATCCCCCGTAATGTACCAGCAGATTCATAGGCTCTGGGAACAGCATCCAAAAACGCCTGGGAATACGGCTTTTTCGGGAGTCTTTTTCCCTGTTGGATGTTTCCTGCCCTACGATCCCTGATTTCAAACAGAACCATGACAGCAATGGTTCCCGCCGACAACAGAAGCAGGACGATTCCGATCACAATATAAAACATCATAACTCCTTTCTTGTTCCGAATTTTGGAACACCCTATCCTCGGAAATAGTCTGCAATCTCAAAGACCTGTTTCATGGCCTGTTTGGGTGTCAATTCTTTGGTCAAAAATCCGCTGGCATACACACGCCCCTCCCCCTTGGAATATTGGAACTGTACCCCCGGCACCTTTTTCCCGATCCGCTCTAATTTCTCTTCCAGTTCCTTTCCGCCTTTGCGTTTTGCAGAAATGTCAAACTGGATCAAGTCTTCGAAAAAACAAAAAGGCATAGGACAGTTTTCCCACTTCCCCATGAAGCTGTTCGCCCTGCTCCGAATGCCGGATTTCCAGCTGCTCAAACTCCGGATGGTTGTTCTGCAGATACCGCTGTAAGACCGTTGCAGTCAATTCCTCTCTGGTAATCTCCTGTTCTTTGACGAAAACCCGCAACGGTCGCTGTCTCCATTCATTCTCTTCGGCTGCATCCATCTCTTCCGGGATGACTTCCGCTGAATCCGGTTCAGTTTCCATCTCCGGCAGCACTTCCCTCTCTTTTTCTGGCTCCTGTGGCGGTTCCTGTTTGGATTCCAGTAGCTTTTTCAGCAAGGAGGTTCTCTCCTTCCCCAATTGTTTCAACAGAAGCTCTTTCTGCTCCAGCTGGGTAGTCAGGTGTTGGTTCTCATCCCGTAATTGCTCCAGCTCTTCATATTGTGTCTGCTGGAACTGCGTCTTTTCTTGGAATAGAGCATCCCGCTCCTGTTTCACTGCCTCGTATTCCGGTTTCGGCACGTATGCGGACAGATCCGGAAGGGACTGCGGGATTCCGCATTCCTGTTGGCCGATCTTATATTCATACTCCCGCTTCAGATCTTCCGCTTCCATCCGTTCATTGCGCAGCTGTTCCAGTTCCAGACTGCTCTTCATCAGCAATTCCTGTTGCTGTCCTTCATAGAGCTTCTTGGTCTGCTCAAATTCCTGTTTTTCACGCTGCAGAGCTTCCTGTTCCTTCCGGTGTGCCGCTTCCTGTTCTGCCAGCTTCTGTTGTGCAGATGCCAGCTCCTGTTTCTGTCCTTCCAGGCTTTGGTATTGTCTTCCTAGCTCGGTCTGGATCCTCTGCAGTTCCCGGCTTTTCTGTTCATACTCCTGTTTCCGTTTCTGGTACGTTGCTTCCCGCGCAGCAAAAATGCGCTGCATTTCTTCTAAATACTGTTCGGTTCCGGATCCTTCAGGCTCCGGAAGTTCCCTTGTTTTCCCTTCTTCCATACATCCTCCTTCTTCGTTTACCACCAGAAATCCCCGGTTTTTGGCACTGGTACTTGAGGTACCGATGCCACCGGTTCTTCCGGCTCTGTAGGTTGATTGGCTTCTTCCAAATCCGGTTCTTTTTGTTCGGATTCTTCTCTCTGTTCGATTTTGGGACGTTCCTTTTCGGGTAGAGTCGTCAGGGAACGTCCCAGACAAAGGCTGCCACAGGCAGCCAGAACCATGCTGGTTATCAGCAACATCTTATTTCGTTTCTTCATGGATTCGCACTCCTTTCTCACTCCTTTCTAAAAGGCAGTGCGTTCTTCCACTACCTTTGTTTCCACTGCCAGCCGCTTTGGGGTCTGGAAATATCCCACACAGGTCACAAGCGTCACCCTGGCAGCCTCCTGACTTTCCCGACTGGAAAAGCAGGGATCATCCGCCTGCAGATACGTCCAGTCTTCCACCTGCAGTTTCCGGACACGCTCCGGTGTATACAGATAGGCTTGCGGATTTGCTGCCAGAAACGCATCGTTCGTGAATTGTTTCAGGCTCCCGAACATCTGTCCGGAAGCCATGTTGTGGGCAAACAGATACACCTGACTGTCCGAAAGCCTGGCTCCGGCAAATGTAAAAATACTCCCCAGGGGGCTGTATGCCCCTTCAAAATCTTTGGTCAGGTATTCTGTATCTGTCCTGTCCCGTCAGGATGGGGCTGTCTACCCCAATCTGGGGTACCATACCAGCCATCCCACGATTTCCGGATTGATTGCGCTGCAGCGCTGCAAAATCGATCGTACGTTCCATGGGATTCTG
>ENA-OQJW01000210-OQJW01000210.1-human-gut-metagenome-genome-assembly--contig:-NODE-210-length-11123-cov-2.486268_pt1 | contig 11123 bp, 10 predicted proteins | sample MGYA00242619_ERZ504786 | MGnify/ENA primary metagenome ERZ504786 (study PRJEB26092, sample SAMD00036357) | human gut metagenome | host: Homo sapiens | study: EMG produced TPA metagenomics assembly of... | reverse complement strand
CTTTATGAAGAACCTGAAGCTGGCAGCCATCGAGACCCATGTGGCCGATGCCCGCACCTGTTGCCTGAACCCTGCATCCAGCACCCACCGCCAGATGAACGATGAGCAGCTGAAAGCCGCCGGTGTGCCCGCAGAGCTGGTGCGCATGAGCTGCGGTCTGGAAAGCAGCGAAGACCTCATCGCAGATATTGCACAGGCGCTGGATAAGATCTAAAAGGTGAGTTCAGCAGCATCTATCGGTTCCGGCCCTTCTCGTAAAAACGCGTTTGGAGCGCCCCGCAGGGCGCGACAAACGCAAAATATAAAAATAAATTCCGCTGAAGATAGCCAGAGCGTCAGCGGAGGCTATTCTAAATCGTTAGGAGTACGAACTATGCCGCTGATCATCCCCAAGACCCTGCCTGCTTACGATGCCCTCTACAACGAAAATATCTTCGTCATGCATCGTGAGCGCGCCCTTGCCCAGCACATCCGCCCACTGGAGATCCTGATCCTGAACCTGATGCCCACCAAGATCACCACCGAGACCCAGATCGCCCGTCTGCTGGCAAATACCCCCCTGCAGGTGCACATGACCCTGCTGCAGACGGCCAGCCATGCGGCGACCCACGTTTCGGCGGCACACCTCGAATCGTTCTATAAGAACTTTGACGAGGTAAAGAACAACCGCTACGATGGCATGATCATCACCGGTGCACCGGTGGAGACCATGGACTTTGAGCAGGTGGATTACTGGCAGGAACTGTGCGAGATCATGGACTTCAGTGAGACGAATGTCTACTCCACCCTGCATGTGTGCTGGGGCGCGCAGGCGGGCCTGTACTACCACTACGGCGTGCACAAGCAGCTGCTGCCGGAAAAGATGTTCGGCGTGTTCGAGCACCGGGTCGTCCGCCCGTCGAACCCGCTGGTGCGCGGCTTTGACGAGGTGTTCTATGCGCCCCACAGCCGCCATACCGGCATCAGCTGCAAGGATGTGGACAACTGCAAGGCTCTGCGCATCCTTGCCGAGAGCGATGTGGCCGGGCCTTTCCTCATGAGCACCGAGAACGGACGGCAGATCTTTGTCACCGGCCACCCGGAGTACGACAAGTACACGCTGGATTCAGAGTACCGCCGCGATGTGGACAAGGGCCTGCCCATCCATGTGCCGGTGAATTACTACCCGGACGATGATCCCACAAAGCCGCCGTTGTTCCGCTGGCGTGCCCACGCCCACCTGCTGTATGAGAACTGGCTGAACTACTATGTCTACCAGAACACCCCCTATGATCTGGGCGAGATCCAGCGCGTAAAGCACGAATAAATGCACAAAAACCGGTATTGCGTCAAAATTGCGCGATACCGGTTTTTATGCTATACTGTTCCTGCGGCCCTTCTCCATTCCCCTAACCGCGGAAAGGAGGTGAACCCCTTGGAAACTCTCTCTACATTTATCCAAACCGTTGCCGCGCAGGTAGTTGCCTACTATCTGTGCACATGGATCGACGGTAAGATCGGCAAGGGCAGCAAACACTAAAAGAAGCCCCCGGTACTGACACTACCGGGGGCTTCGTGTTTCGGCATGAACCCGATGGATTCAATCTCTCTACATTGCCTATCTTTAGTATATGCAGTTTTGGGCAAAAGTCAAGCGATGAAATGTAAATTATTTTTTACGCCTTACCGGCTTTTTCTTGCGCACGCTGTAGCCAAAGGTGCCCAGCTTTTTGCCCAGTGCCAGATAGTCGCCGTGGCTGTAGACGATGAGCTTTGCCTTTTCGAGACACAGCTTGCCGCTTTCGTCCAGCAGGCTTTCGTCCACATCGCAGGCTGCCACTTCGGCAAGGAACAGGTCGTGGCTGCCCAGCGGGATCACCTGAGTTACCTTGCATTCCAGATTGACCGGGCTTTCTTCCAGAATGGGGCAGTCGGTCAGCACGCTGCCAGGGGCAGAATGCAGGCCGCAGGCGGCAAATTTATCCACATCACGGCCGCTTTTCACGCCGCACCAGTCCACCGAACGCACCAGCGCTTCGGTGGGCAGATTGATGGCAAACTGTCCGCTTTCCTGAATGAGGTGGTGGCTGTAGCGCTCCGGCCGAACGCTGATGGACACCATGCTGGGCTGGGTGCAGATGGTGCCCGTCCAGCCGATGGTGATGAGATTGGGCTTTTCCAGCCCGCCGCAGGACACCAATACCGGCGGTTCCGGGTTCAGCAGGGTGCTGCCCCGCCAGCTCTGTTTGCTCATCCGTGATACTTCCTTTCGTAGGGTGCCCAGGTGCGCTCGCTGATGATGTAGCGCGGGCGGGCTTTCGTCTCCATATAGATCTTACCGATATACTCGCCGATCACGCCTAAGCACACCAGCTGCACGCCGCTCATGAAGCAGACGATGCACACGATGGAGGCCCAGCCGGCCACGCTGCTGCCCATGGCGGCGCACACGATGGCCCAGATGACTCCGATAAAGCTGATCAGGCTCACAAAGATGCCAGATCCGGTAATAAGGCGGATGGGCTTGTTGGAAAGACTGGTGATGCCGTCAAAGGCAAGGGCCAGCATCTTGCTCAGCGGATAGTGGCTCTCACCGGCAAGGCGTTCGTGGCGCTCGTAGGTGACTACCTCGCTCTTGAAGCCAACCAGCGGCACCATGCCGCGCAGGAAAATGTTCACTTCCCTGTAGTCGGCAAAGCTTTCCAGCACACGGGTGCTGATGAGGCGGTAGTCTGCGTGGTTGAACACGATGTCTGCGCCCAGAGCGTTCATCACATGGTAAAAGCCCTCGGCGGTGAAGCGCTTGAAGAAGGTGTCTGTATCGCGGCGGCTGCGCACGCCGTAGACCACCTCGGCACCGTCCAGATACTTTTTTAACCATCTCGTCCATGGCGTTGATGTCGTCCTGACCATCGCAGTCGATGGAAATGGTAACATCGCAGGTGCCGCTGTGCAGTGCCTCCATCAAGCCTGCCAGCACGGCGTTCTGGTGGCCGCGGTTGCGGCTCTGGGAAATGCCGATGTAGTGTTCGTCCTGTGCGGCAAAACTCTGGATCAGTTCCCATGTCTTGTCTTTGGAGCCGTCGTTCACGAACAGCACCCGACTCTTCTCGCTCACAAGGCCCTGTGCGGCAAGGCCGCTGATCTTTTCCAGAAACATGGGAGCTGTAATGGGCAGCACCTGCTCCTCGTTGTAGCAGGGGATCACGATCCATAAAATCGGTTTTGACATATTTAAAAATACTCCTATATTAAAAATAACAAGATGATGCCGCTGACGGTTACGGCCTTCCAGTGAAAAGAGTTTTAGAAAAATCCGTAGATTTTTCTAAAACTCAAATATAAAAATAAAATTTCAGCTGAATACAGCCAAAGCGCACGCGGCGGCTATTCAAATGGTCACTGCACCATTTGCTTCAGTACCTCAGGCTCCAGCAGCTTGAAGCTGCTCTTGTAGGTGTCCAGCAGGCCGTCCCGCTGCATCTGGCTCAGCTCGCGGCTGAGGGCGCTGCGGTCGCAGTTCAGGTAATCTGCCAGCTGGATGCGGGAGAACGGGATGCTGAAGGTCAGGCTGCCAGCCCGCTCGGCTTCACTGAGCAGATAGGCGCACACTTTGGCCCGCAGGCTTTTGAGCACCAGCAGGTCGATGCGGCGGGAGAGGGAAAAATATTTATCGCTGATGGTGCGCACCAGATTGCGCAATGTCTGCTGGTGCGCCGGACTGCCATCCGAAAGCAGCAGCCGCTCGTAGGGAATCAGCAGCACCTCGCAGGGCACCGAAGCCATCACCGTGACCGGGCTTGCCAGACTGGAACCGCTCAGCACATCGCCGAACACGCCGCCCGGTTCCATGTGGGTGATGGGAATGCGCGCACCCTGCGGCCCGGGACGGTAGGCTTCCAGCTCACCGGACAGTACGATGCCCACCCTGCGGTTGGGTTCGCCTGCCAGAACAAGCGCTTCGCCTTTGCCGTAGCTGCGCATAACGGCACCCAGCTGGGCCAGCAGGGTCTGCAGCTCTTCAGGGGTCAGACCATTGAATAAAGAGGTGGAGCATAACAGCGGAAGAAAGTTTTTCATCACAATTCCGTGGGAAAGATCCGGCTTCCCACAGCCCTCCTGCAATTCCGTTGCACACGCAACGGTATTTTTGACTCTATTATAGTAAACTTAGACCCGCAAAGCAAATGATTTTGCAAATTTGCCTTGTAAAAAAATATGAAAAGACCGACCCATGGTTCTGTGCAAAATTTTCAGGCACAAAATGGCGCGGTCTTGTGAGGAAAGAGGGAACCCCGCATGAAAAAACTGACATCCATGCTGCTGGCTCTGGCCCTTGTGCTGAGCCTTGCCGCCTGCGGCGGTGCGGCATCCAGCTCTGTTGCATCCAGTGCAGCTTCCAGCGAAGCTGTCCCCGAGGCTGCTTCGGAAGCCGCTTCCAGTGAGGAAGCAAAGGAACTGTCCACCACCGATGCTCTGCGCATTGCCGGCCTGAAAGGCCCCACCACCATGGGCCTTGTCAACCTGCTGAGCATGGAAGAGGATGGCACCGCTTCCATGGATTACGACCTGCAGCTTTACGGTGCTGCCGATGAGATCGTGCCGCTGCTGATGAAGGGCGAGCTGGACATGGCTGCCATCCCGGCAAATCTGGCCGCCACCCTGTATCAGAAGACGGAGGGCGGCATTCAGGCTGTGGCCGTCAACACGCTGGGCGTGCTGTACGTAGTGGAAAAAGGCGGCGATACGATCCAGTCCATGGCAGACCTTGCAGGCCGTACCATCCTGTCCACCGGCAAGGGCACCACGCCGGAGTACGTGCTGCGCTATCTTCTGAACGCCAACGGCATCGACCCGGACAAGGACGTGACCATTGAATACTACAGCGAGGCCACCGAGGTCACGGCCCAGATGGCCAATACCGAGGATGCCATTGCAGTTCTGCCCCAGCCCTATGTGACTGCAGCCGGCCTGCAGGACGACACCCTGCGTGTGGCCCTCGACCTGACCGAGGAATGGAACAAGGTCGCGGATACGCAGCTCATCACCGGCGTGACCGTGGTGCGCAAGGAGTATGCCGAGGAACACCCGGATGTTGTGGCCGCATTCCTTACCGACTACGCCAAGAGCGTGGAAGCTGCCAACGCCGATTTGGACGGCACTGCCGCTCTGTGCGAGGAGCAGGGTGTTGTGGCCAAGGCTGCCATTGCCAAGAAGGCCCTGCCCAACTGCAACATCGTCTGCCTGACCGGCGACGAGCTCAAGACCAACGCATCCGCTTATCTGCAGGTGCTGTTTGATGCCGACCCCAAGGCAGTGGGCGGCGCAATGCCCGGCGACGATTTCTACTGGACTGCCGAGTGATTTCTCAATAAGCCATCTCTCCGGCCGCTGTGCGATTGGTACGCACGGCGGCTTTTTTGTTTGCACAAAATGCTTGTATCCCAGCTTTTGTGCTCCCTGCACAAATTTAAAGACAATTTTTTGTGAACGAAAATGAATGGAATTGACTGAAAGCGATTGATTTTGGCGCTGCATTTGCTATAATAAAGATGAAATCAACCAAAACAACGCACAAACGGTCATAAACCGTCAAAGATAAGATCAAACCAAAGGAGAGGATGCCGATGCTGGCAGAAGAACGCTTCAGCCTGATCATGGAACAGCTGAACCGCAAGCGCACTGTGACGGTGCAGGAACTGTGCGAGGCGCTGAACACCAGCGAATCCACCATCCGGCGCGACCTGACCGAACTGGACCGGCTGGGCAAGCTGAACAAGGTGCACGGCGGTGCCACCCTGCCGGACAGCCGTTTTCTGGCAGACGAACCCACCATGGAAGCAAAGGAAACGCTGGCTGTGGAGCAGAAGCGCAGCATCGCGCAGGCGGCGGCAAAGCTCATCAACGCCGATGATTTTGTGTTCATCGATGCAGGCTCCACCACGCTGGAGCTGGTGCGTGCACTGGCGGGGGATGCCCTCAAAGCCAGCTATGTGACCAACGGCGTGGCCCATGCCCGGGCACTGGCCCGAAAGGGCTGCCGGGTGTATCTGCCCGGGGGACTGCTGCGGCCCGAGACCGAAGCCATTGTAGGTGCACCCACAGTCACCAGCCTGCAGCGCTACAATTTTACCAAGGCGTTCATGGGTGCCAACGGTGTGGCGCTGGATGCCGGTTTTACCACGCCGGACCCCGAGGAAGCTGCCGTGAAAGCAGCGGCAGTGCACCGTGCACGGGAAGCCTGGTTCCTTGTGGATGATGCCAAGTTTTCCCGCATCTACCCGGCAGTCATTGCCGACCTGCAGGGCGGTGCCATTCTCACCAACCGCTGCCCCAACCCCAAATACAAACAATTCACGCTGGTAAAGGAGACGGAAGTATGATTTATACCGTAACATTCAACCCGGCCATTGACTATGTGGTGCGTTTGGATGCACCGCTGGAAGTAGGCGAGGTGAACCGCGCCAAAGGCGAGGACTGCGTGCTGGGCGGCAAGGGCATCAATGTGTCCGGTGTGCTGGCACAGCTGGGCTGCGAGAGCGTGGCGCTGGGCTTTGTGGCCGGTGAGACCGGCGCATGGCTGGAACGCGGTCTTGCTGCACAGGGTTTAAAGACCGATTTTGTGCATCTGGAACAGGGCATGACCCGCATCAATGTCAAGATCAAGGCAGGGCAGGAGACCGAGCTGAACGGCGCGGGCCCCGACATTCCGGAGAGCGCCATGCAGGAGCTGGAAAAGAAGCTGGACAGCCTGAACGAGGATGATATCCTCATTCTGGCGGGCAGCATCCCGGCAAGCCTTTCGCAGGATACCTACGAGCGGCTGCTGGCCCGGCTGCAGGGCAGGGGCGTGCGTGCTGTGGTGGATGCCACCCGCGACCTGCTGGTGAACGTGCTGCAGTACCACCCCTTCCTCATCAAGCCCAATAACCACGAGCTGGGCGAGATCGTGGGCAGGGTGCTGACTATGGACGAAGAGATCATTGCTGCGGCCCGCACCCTACAGCAAAAGGGCGCTCGCAACGTGCTGGTAAGCATGGCGGGCGACGGTGCCCTGCTGGTGGACGAAAATGGCGAGGTGCACCGCATCGGCTGCCCCAAGGGCAAGGTCGTAAACAGCGTGGGCGCAGGCGACAGCATGGTGGCCGGCTTTGTGGCTGGCTGGATGCAGACCCGGAGCTATTCCTTTGCACTGCGTCTGGGCACAGCCTGCGGCAGTGCAACGGCGTTCAGCCTTGGCCTTGCCACCAAAGAAAAAATCGACGAACTGATGAAGGAAATCTGACCCTCTGTGACGGAGAGGGTTGCAGTTATACAGGAAGGGAGAAAAATCATGCGTATTACGGAATTATTCACCGCGCAGTCCATCGCACTGGATGAGGCTCTGACCGATCAGGAGCAGATCATCAGCCGTCTGGTGGAGCTGCAGGCCACCCATGGCAACATCACGGACAAGGATGCCTACAAAAAGGCCCTTTATGCCCGTGAGGCGGAGGGCTCCACCTATGTGGACAACGGCATCACGGTGCCCCACGCCAAGACCAATGTAGTCACCCGGCCCAGTCTGGCGGCGCTGCGGCTGAGCAGCCCTGTGCAGTACAATGCCGAGGACGACGGTACCACCGACCTGCTGTTTGCCATTGCGGCTCCGGAAAACGGCAGCCTGCATGTGGACATGCTGGCCCGTATGATGCAGATGCTGATGAACGAGGACTTTGTAGAAAAGCTGAAGGCCGCAAAGACCCCTGCAGAGTTCCTTGACTGCATCGATGCACAGGAGGAGGCTCAGTTCGGCGCGGAGAGCTTCACCCAGCAGGAGATCCCCCAGAGCGGCTACCGCATTCTGGCCGTGACCGCCTGCGTCAACGGCATCGCCCACACCTATATGGCAGCGGAAGCCCTGACCAAGGCCGGTGACAAGCTGGGCCTGCCCACCAAGGTGGAGACCAATGGCTCGGACGGTGCCAAGAACATCCTCACCAGAGAAGAAATCGCAAACTGCGATGGCATCATCGTGGCAGCAGAAAAGAAGGTGGAGACCGCCCGCTTCGACGGCAAGCCGGTGCTGTTCACCCGGGTGGACGATGGCATCCACAAGCCGGAGGAGCTCATCAAGAAGATCGTGCACGGCGAGGTGCCTGTTTACCACGCCGAGGGCGGCGCACAGGCCGCCGAGGATGCTTCCGGCAAGGACAGCTTTGGCCGCACTCTGTACAAGAACCTGATGAACGGTGTCTCCCACATGCTGCCCTTCGTGGTGGGCGGCGGCATCATGATCGCACTGGCGTTCCTGCTGGACGATTACACCATCGATCCCTCCAACTTTGGCATGAACACCCCGGTCGCTGCCTTCTTTAAGACGGTGGGCAGCGCAGCCTTCGGTTACATGCTGCCCTATCCTGTCTGCCTTCATCGCCATGTCCATCGCGGACCGTCCGGGTCTGGCGGTCGGTTTTGTGGGCGGTGTGCTGGCCATGAACGGCACCAACTTTGCAGGCATTGCAGCGGGTGAGACCACCGGTGTTTCCGGCGGCTTCCTTGCTGCACTGCTGGCCGGTTTTGCTGCAGGCTACATCGTCGAGCTGCTGAAAAAGATCACCGAAAAGCTGCCTGCCAGCCTGAATGGCATCCGTCCCATGCTCATCTACCCGCTGGGCGGTATGCTCATCCTCGGCGCGGTGATGTGCGGCATCAACCCGGTCATGGGTATGATCAACACTGCCATGACCGATTGCCTGAACGCCATGGGCGGCACCTCCAAGGTGCTGCTGGGTGCCATCGTGGCCGGTATGATGAGCATTGATATGGGCGGCCCCTTCAACAAAGCAGCTTACGTCTTTGGCACGGCAGCCCTTGCCTCCGGCAACTATGAGGTGATGGCCGCTGTCATGGTGGGCGGCATGGTTCTTCCCATCGCCATCGCCCTGTCCACCACCTTCTGCCCCAAGAAGTGGACTGCCGACGAGCGCCGCAACGGCATCGTGAACTACGTCATGGGCCTGTGCTTCGTCACCGAGGGCGCGATCCCTTATGCAGCAGCAGATCCGCTGCGCGTCCTGCCCAGCTGCGTGGCCGGTGCAGCGGTGGCCGGTGCGCTCTCCATGACCTTCGGCTGCGCTCTGCGTGCACCGCACGGCGGCATCTTCGTGTTCCCAGTCGTGGACCATACCGCTCTGTACTGTGTGGCGCTGGCTGTGGGCAGCGTGCTGGGTGCTGTGATCCTGAGCCTGCTCAAGAAAAACCGTACCGACGCAGAATAAACGCCATTTCCTCCATATTCGAGATACTTCATAAAGCTGCAGCAAGCCCCCGGGGAGACCCGGGGGCTTGCTGTATTACGCAGGATCGCGCGAAGGATCAGAAGGATAAAAAGAAAAAGTAACCGCCCACGACTTCCAATCCAATCGGATATAACATGATACACCCGCTGTCAAAAACGCGGCAAGAACCATTTTCACAAAAAATGCAGCAAAGAACAGCGCGAAACACCGCATTTGCTGGAAAAAGCTTTGCAGCCGCCCTTTTGGATTGCACCCGGTTTTTGAGTGTGGTATACTGTTTCTGTTATGGAAAAGTTCCGGTGCGGTGTGCCGGGCACAGCAAAGAGGAAAAAGGAAACGAACGATGAAAATTGGATTTGACAACGACAAATATCTCTCGATGCAGTCAGAACATATCCGCGAGCGCATCAAGAAATTTGACAACAAGCTCTATCTGGAATTCGGCGGCAAGCTGTTCGATGATTACCACGCGTCCCGCGTACTGCCGGGCTTCCAGCCCGATTCCAAGCTGCAGATGCTGCTGCAGCTGAAGGATCAGGCCGAGGTGGTCATCGTTATCAGCGCCGAGGACATCATCAGCAACAAGATCCGCGGCGACTACGGCATCACCTACGATCTGGATGTGCTGCGCCTGATCGATGCCTTCCAGGGCGTCGGCCTGTTTGTGGGCAGCGTCTGCGTGACGAAGTACACCGATGCGCCCGAGGTCACGGCGTTTGAGCAGAAGCTCAACGGCCTGGGCATCCGCACCTTCCGCCACTACAAGATTCCCGGCTACCCCAACGACGTGGCCCACATCGTCAGCGATGACGGCTACGGCAAGAACGATTACATCGAGACCCAGCGCCCGCTGGTGGTCATCACGGCCCCCGGCCCCGGAAGCGGCAAAATGGCCACCTGCCTTTCCCAGCTGTACCATGAGTACAAGCGCGGCGTGAAGGCCGGTTACGCCAAGTTCGAGACCTTCCCCATCTGGAACATTCCCCTCAAGCACCCGGTGAATCTGGCCTACGAGGCTGCTACAGCCGACCTGAACGATGTGAACATGATCGACCCGTTCCATCTGGAAGCCTACGGCGTGACCACCGTCAACTACAACCGCGATATTGAGATCTTCCCGGTGGTGAACGCCATGTTTGAGCTGATCGCTGGCAAAAGCCCGTATAAGTCCCCCACGGACATGGGCGTGAACATGGCAGGCAACTGCATCGTGGACGATGCGGTCTGCCGCGAAGCCTCCCGCAAGGAGATCCTGCGCCGCTACTTCAAGTGCCTGTGTGAGCAGAAGATCACCGGCACGGTCAAGGAGACCGAGCGCTACAAGCTGGAACTGCTGATGAATCAGGCCGACCTGACCGTGGGCCAGCGCGAAGTGGAAAAGCAGGCTCATGCCCGCAGCGAGAGCACCGGCGGGGCCCCTGCTGCCGCCATTGAGCTGCCGGACGGCACCGTTGTTACCGGCAAGACCGGTCCGCTGCTGGGTGCAGCAGCATCTGCTCTGATGAATGCTCTCAAGGTGCTGGCCGGTATCCCGCAGGAGACCGACCTTGTGAGTGCGGCTTCCATTGAGCCCATCCAGACCCTCAAGACCAACTATCTGGGCGGCAAGAATCCCCGCCTGCACACCGACGAGATCCTGATCGCGCTTTCCAGCTCGGCTGCTTCCAACGAGCAGGCTGCAGCGGCCATGCATCAGCTGCCCAACCTCAAGGGCTGCGATGTGCACTCCACCGTGCTGCTTTCGGGTGTGGATACCAGCACCCTGAACCGGCTGGGAATGTACCTGACCTGTGACCCTGTTTACGAGGAAGAGGACCGCAAGTACCACAAGCAGTAAATTATACAAAAAACAAAACAGGCGCA
>ENA-OQJW01000200-OQJW01000200.1-human-gut-metagenome-genome-assembly--contig:-NODE-200-length-11398-cov-4.339189_pt1 | contig 11398 bp, 14 predicted proteins | sample MGYA00242619_ERZ504786 | MGnify/ENA primary metagenome ERZ504786 (study PRJEB26092, sample SAMD00036357) | human gut metagenome | host: Homo sapiens | study: EMG produced TPA metagenomics assembly of... | reverse complement strand
ATGTTTACACCTCTGTTGGCTATATGCTCCGCATTGACTGTTGGGAAGCTGAAAAGAACTTAAAAACCACACCAGGATCAGACTGTGCATTAAACGCACTCGCCATTGATGAACCTCTTGAATATGCAAGATTATATCTTGATGGAAACTTGCTTGATGTATCGGTTAGTCAAAGTGTCTATATCAGAACCTTTTATCGTTTCTTGATATAGACACTTTTTTTAATAGTCATTCAATTAACTAATTGATATTTTCGCCGTTTGTTGAAATAACTTCTTTATACCACTCGAAAGAATCTTTCTTTCTTCTGGACAAGTCTCCTGTTCCATCGTTATGTTTATCCACATAGATGAATCCATATCTCTTATCCATCTCACCGGTTCCTGCACTGACAAGGTCGATGCATCCCCATGGTGTATAACCCATCAGATCTACACCATCTTCCTCTACCGCCTTTTTCATTTCTGAAATGTGGTGCTGCAGATATTCTACACGGTATGGATCGTGGATGCTTCCATCCTCTTCTAAAGTATCATATGCTCCAAATCCATTTTCTACAATAAACAGTGGTACTTTGTAGCGATCTGTAAACCAGTTCAATGAATAGCGCAGTCCGATCGGATCAATCTGCCATCCCCATTCACTTGCCTTTACATACTGGTTCTTTATACGATCCTTTTCTCCACGGTAATCATATTCCGGATTGTCTGGTTCTGCTTTTGTACAGAAAGACATATAATAACTGAAACCGATATAATCGACACAGCCCTGTTTTAACACTGCAAGATCTTCTTCTGTTACGTCGATCTTAAGGTCTTTTCTTTCCCAGTATTTCAAAATATTTACAGGGTATTCCCCTTTTACATGCACATCTGTATAATAATATCTTTTCTGCATGGCTTTTTCAGCCTGCAGTATATCTTCCGGACGGCAGGTAGCCGGATAGATTGGGCACATTGCGATCATGCAGCCAATCTGAAATTTCGGATTAATCTCATGTCCAGCTTTTATCGCTTCGGCACTGGCAACCAGTTCATAGTGAGATGCCTGATACATCAATTCTTCCGCATTTTCTTCTGGTTTAATTATAATCCCGGAATTAGCATAAAGCATAAATCCATCACCGATATCTGCCTGGTTGTTAATCTCATTAAATGTCATCCAATATTTTACTTTGTCTTTGTATCGCTCAAAGCATGTTACTGCAAATTTCACGAAGAAATCAATCAGTTTTCTGTTTCTCCATCCACCGTACTCTTGTACAAGATGCAGAGGCATCTCAAAATGACTCAGTGTGATCACTGGTTCGATCCCATATTTCAGACATTCATCAAACATGTCATCATAGAATTTTAATCCGGCTTCATTCGGCTGTTCTTCATCACCATTTGGGAAGATACGTGTCCATGCGATACTTGTACGGAAACACTTGAATCCCATTTCCGCAAATAAGCGGATATCTTCTTTATAGTAATCATAAAAATCGATTGCTTCATGATTCGGATAATTCTCGCCTTTTAGTATTTCACCTGTTATTCTTCTTCTTGTATTTACATCTCCGCCGGTTACAACGTCCATAATGCTCAAGCCTTTTCCATCTCGATCATAGGCACCCTCCAGCTGATGGGCAGCAACTGCGCCACCCCAGAGAAAATCTTTTCGAAATCCCATTGTTATTTCCTTCCTGTTGTCTTAATTACTTTGTATAATAGCGTTGGGGGCTTTTGCCCCCAACTTTTCTGTTTCTATATTCAATTACATCTTGATGATTATTTCTCATCAATTCTCTTATACAGTGTAATGAATTCATCTGCAAGAATGCGGAATGCTTCTGCACTCATAAGCTGATCTTCTGCATGCATCAGAAGCATGTATCCATTGGAAATTTCACCATTTGCATCCATTGCCAAAAGATCTGCATGAACGTTGTGTCCAAGTGAAAAGGCTTCATCTCCTTGTTTAATCAGCTCTGCTGCCTCATCATATTTTCCTTCTTTCGCACAATGGATCGCATTGATAAAATGTGTTCTTGCTGTACCTACATATGTGATGATCTGAAAACATGACAATTCAAATTTTTCGTTCATTTTTTTCTCCTATCCTGCTATTATTTTTATTCTGATTTTACCAGTCTTCATCCTCATCTTCTACCGGCTGATTCTTCTCCTGAACCAGATTCATCTTGTCAACCTTCTTAATGAATGGCAGATAAACGAAGAATGAAACACAAAGGATCACTAACTGAAGTAAAGCACTTTTCCATCCTGCTAAAAGGAATCCTGAGATAATCGGTGGACAAGTCCATGGGATCTGTGTTGCTCCATATAATGGGCAGATTCCTGTATACAGTGCAAAATACTGGATTAAACATGCGATCACAGGCATTCCAATAAACGGAATTGCAAGCATTGGATTCATAACGACTGGAGCACCAAACAGAATTGGCTCATTGATTCCAAATAATGCCGGAATAATTCCCAATTTACCAAGTGCTTTCAACTGTTTTGATTTTGCAAAGAAGAACATATACATTACAAGTCCGATTGTGATACCTGCACCTGTTATATTGATAAACTGATCATAAAACTGCTGTGTTACAATATGGCCTCCGTTTGCTATTGTAAGTTCTACACCACTGTCAATAATAGCCTGATTTGCAAGGCTGTTTGCCTGTAATAGTCCTGTCATGATTCCACCAACTACTGTTGAACCATGAACTCCGAAGAACCACAGGAATGGTCCTGTAAAGCACATCAGAACTGCTCCACCAAGGGAGTCTGTCATTTTCTGAAGTGGTGTCTGAACAACTTTGTAAATAATTTCAATACCTGTTGTGTCGAATCCAATAGAACAGATACCGTGAATTACTGCAGCCCCTGTCAGGATTACGAATGCCGGGATTAATGCTGAGAATGCATTTGTTACACCTTCCGGAACTCCGGCTGGCATTTTAATACGTATATTTTTCTTCAAGAACCAACAGTAAATAGGCGGTACAATCAATCCGACAATGATTGCTCCAATCATTCCCTGTCCTGCTGTCCATGTCTTATTAATAATTCCACTAACAACTTCTCCACCTTCTGTTGTTATGGACGAAGGCATCAGAATCAAGAATGTTGCCAGTGAAATAATTCCACAGTTGAGTGGTTCCTGATTTTCCAGTTTCGCATAGCTATAGCTGATACCGATAACTGCAATCAACGCACTGATGGAGAATGTTGCGCCACATACCTGATCTAATACTGGTTTGATTCCTGTAGACTCTAATACATCGACAACTGCCTTTACCGGAAAGTTTGACAGGATCAGGAAGATTGATCCGATGATCAGAGGAGACATGGAAGTCACCATACCATTTTTTATTGACTGTATTGCCTTTGTATTAATAAACTTAAGGATTACAGGGATTACTTTTTCGTTAAATTTCTCTTTCATTTGCTACTACCCTTTGCTCTGTTTTTTGCTTTAAATTGTGTATCTTTGTTTTCTCTTATTTATTTTTCGCAAGCTTATATGCAAATTTCAAAACATTCATTCCATTGCACATTCCATAATCCTGCATTGGGATCACATCTACCGGAACCCCTTTTGGATCACAGATCTCTTTTGCTCTGGCAAGCTGATATCCTACCTGTGGTCCGAGCAGTGCTACATCCACGCCTTCAATCACGCGTTCCATCTCTGTAAATGGATATGCTACGATATCAACATCTTTTCCTTTTTCCTTTGCTGCCTCTTCCATCTTCTTTACGAGAAGACTGGTTGACATTCCTGCTGCACAAAATAATCGAATTACCATGATTGTTTCCTCCCTTATTTTTTTCTCATTTGCTTTGATGGTGCTAGTATAACAAGTATTTTTTGTTTTGTCAGTACTTTTTCCTGTTTCTGGTTTCTGTTCCATATAGACGGAATTTGTTACATAAAAAAAACAGGGCATTCTACTTTATTGTGTAAAATGCACTGTTTTCCTTTTCCTTTTTTGTATATTATGATACTTTTTAGTGTATTCTGTTTTTTTTGTTACTTGTCTGGTTACTATTCGTACCATTACATTCTACAACCTTAATGAAATAAGTCTTCCATATCATTTTAAAACAGATCATCTGTATCGTTATGGACGCCCTTCAATTCTCTTCCGATTAATTCCAAAATAAAAACGACTGCCATCTGGGATGTCAGATCATAATCTTCGTCTTGTTTATATTTATACTCTGAAACATAATAATTTATATTGCAGTCACTCATCTTCGCCAAAGAACAGTTTGCCTTATTTGTAATAGATATCAGGCTGCTCCCTCTTCTTTTCAACTTTTCTGCCAACATCAGTGTCTGTTCCGTCTCTCCTGATACAGACAATGCGATTGTAGCTATTCTCTCACCTTTTCCACGAAATACTGGCGTGAACGGATCATCAATAGCAAATGAAAACCAGCCTACATTATTAAAATATCTTGCCCCATACTTTCCTATAAAAGAAGAATTCCCCACACCTACAAATATAATTGACGATGCCTTTGTAAGTAACTTCACAGCTTCCTGGATATTCTCAGCAAATGCCTGTGTCTGCACCCGTTCAAAGAAATCTTTAACCGCAGTAAGATCCATATTGATTTTCTTCTTTTCCTTGCTGCTGACTTCCTGTTTTAATTTCAAACGGAATTCAGAATATCCCTCGCATCCTACCTTTTTACAAAAGCGAAGGATCGTCGTTGTTGAAACATGAACCGCCTCTGCCAGCTCGCGTACTTTCATATATACTACTTTCTCTTCATTGCTGATGATGTAATTATACACATCCATCTCCAACTGATTAAAGGATTTTATCATCTCATGCGTAAACATATGAATTCAGTTCCCTTCTGTTTTTCTCTCTATTCCATAATCATATTATGTTCTTTAGAAGCAGTGTTTATCCCGCATTTTAATCGTGTTTTTCATTACTTCATCGTCTTCGCCAGTGAATTGAGAAATGCCCACATCTCTGGATTAGCCAATACTTTTGCCAGAAGTTGCGAATCGACTTCATCAGCAACGATTATAAATAGTAGACCTGCTGACTCCTAAGATTTCCTGTAACTCTTGAACTGTATAACATCTTTTTTCTGACATTTCTTTATTCTCTTTTTTGAAATATGAAAAAAACAATATTATATCTCATTTCCGATGGTATTGCTGTACATTGCCTGTGCATTAACAATTTCTGATTTTGAAATTGTGTCTGTTGTAACAATGCTTATCTGGATCAGTATTCCAGCTCTTGCTATATATATACGACATGATTTCGGGCATGTCAAGAGCAGACGTCAAAAACGTCCTTCATTTCTATCTCCACAACTTTTTCATCATGGTCTCTCTGTTTCTCACTACCTATATTCATGTTTGACCTCCTTTTCCCTGGACTAAAAAAAAGCCCGGACTAGATTTTTTTAAATCTAATCTGAGCGTTTTATATCTCTCAGGTCTGATTTCTCAGACAAGAAAACCAATTTTACAGATTTTTCCACCCAAAAATGAAAAAAGCAGTAATGAATTTTCTTAATCATTACTGCTTCAAACAACTGTTCTCAGGGGGAATCGAACCCCCAACTAGCGCTTAGGAGGCGCTTGTTATATCCATTTAACTATGAAAACAAATGTATATTACAAACAAATACTACCCTGCATCCAGATGTTTCCTTTGAAACGTCTGCCAACCATCGGCTCACCGATGAGGTCATTTTTGTTTATACACACGCTAAATATTATATCATTACATGACACTTTTATGCAATATATTTTTTCATTTGTAATGATATTTTTTTCTTCTGTTAACTCAATAATATCTCCCAGCACGCTGTACTGGTCACTTTCGATGCCATATGGCATGAAATATGTTGTTACGATTGAAAGAATATCCTCGTTTTGGATTCTTCTCGTAATGGATGAGTATAAATCTATATCTTCCATTGTGAGGCTTTCCATAGCGCCCTCATCGCCATCCCTGGCCTCTGCAATAAGCTGCTTTCTATCTTTTTTGTCTGAATCAACTGTATTTAATGTTTTAGCCTTTTTTTGTTTCATTGGAAGCAAAATACAGCCATCAACTGATAGTCCTGAGAGCACTGCTCCCTTTGCCCTTACCTCTCTGTTTATGTATGCCTTCTCTGACAGATAGTCACACACATTCTGCAGATAAAATATAAGTGTTACGCCGAGATTAGGGTCATCACATACGCCTGCATATGATTCCTTCTCTGAGTGCTTTTCGATATCTATAATCTCATTTGTAGTCTTTTCGCTTCCCGTAAAATACGGATAGTAATAATCTATGTCAAAGCTATCATCGTCATTGTATATTCCTCTGACTGTAATTCCCATATTGGGTGCCACATCACATGACAGCTCGGCAAATTCATTGCCCTCGGAATCCTTTGTTACCTTTATTTTTTCCGGCTTATCAATTATATTGTTAATTACCTCGTTTAACTGTTTCTTTGTTATATCTGAAAATCCTATTGCTCTGAGGAATTGGTGCATTACTTATTTCTCTTTTCTTTAAATTACCTGAAGAATTGAAATGTTTTTATCAAGCATGAGATTCAATCTGTTGTGAAGCATCAATTTGCCATTATTTTCATTTCCAAAAATCATGATAATAGGATTCTCCGGATCTACTGTCTGGGAAACTACTACTCCCTCTTCTTCAGCATTGGTCTTTACTGTTGTACCGACAGGATATCTGGCTATTGATGATAGCAGGCACTTAATAATTTTGTTATCATATCTGCCGCCATCATTTTCCTTTATCTGATTTATGGCTTCCTGCACACAAATGCGCTTACACTCCATACCGCTTATCAGCGAATCAAACGCATCACATACCTGAATTATTCTGCATTCCAGTTCTTTATTCTTTTGCTTCATAGGAAAACCTGTGCCTGCCATATTTTCATGATGTGATAAAACCATCTTCATTGATATTGGCGCTATCCAGCTTTCCTCATCCAATGCCGAATATCCTAAAATGGTATGCTTTTTATATTCAAAAAGCTCCGCAGGATTTGCATTGGAAAAATCCCTGTTTTTATATCGTGTGACAATAAAACGCAGCCCGATGTCATGTAATAAACATCCCACCGCTATGTTATACTTTCGCTTTTCGTCAAGCTTTAGCTTTCTTGCAACAAGCACTGATAAAAGTGTCACCATGACTGTGTGCTCATATAAGTCCGAATTACGCTCTTTTATATCAACAATCACGTCATATGGCATATCATTTATATCATGGACAATATCATTTGCGATTATTTCAAATTCCTTTAAGGATTTGCCATCATGATATATATGACTTTCCATCAGTCTGCGCACTTTTTTCACGTATTTGTCGAAAATAGCCGGGTCTACTATAGAATTCGGACTTTCGTAATTCTCATACGGATCTCTACCATCACTGATTCTATTCCAAGTGACTCTATAAGTGGCACATAATCAGGCTTAATCCTTGTGCCATTTGGTATTAAAATATCATTTTTTTCTGTTAGTATTGGTTCCGCAAGTACTTCACCGCCAACTAAGCTGCTGACTGCTTTTATCCTCATAAACTAAAACACCCCATTGTTATTTTTCAGCAGGCATATTTGCCTCCTTGGCCATATTCAACGCTTCCTGCTCTTCATCTGCTAAAACAATAATGGAATTTCCGCCAACAATCTCCTTGATGTATGTATAGCAGCCCTCACGACTGTGAACGGCATTGAGTACAAAGCCATCATCCTTTCCATTTAACATGGCAAGTGAAAAGCTTAGCTTTCCGCCCATCTCATTGAATGCATCATACTTCACAAGTCCTACCTTCTGGTATGAACACTTCATGTTAGCAAATAATTCTTCTATATTCTTTTTGATTGATGAGTTTGCTGCAACAAGTTCATCTACCTCGTCAAGTCTCTTGATAATTGTGTCCTCCAATGACTTTGCAGTTTTTCCACTCATAAACACTTTGTATCTTTTTTTGAGCTTACCGATCTGCACCATATTTGTGATTATGAGGATGAGCAGAATAATTACCACTCCCGCCAATCCTAATATAATGTAGTCGGAATCGAATCCTAAATATTCAGAAATCATTTTTTACTCCTATCTATATTGTCGTATATTTTGCATAAAATTTAAATAGTCTCTTTGTCTCATTTTCTGTATGATTTTATTATTTCTTTTCATTAAATATACAAAATCTAATTACTATCTAATTATTTTTATTGATTTTGGACTGAATTGAGCATGTTTACTATTCTATCCAGTTCATCATGAGAATAATATTCTATTTCTATCTTTCCGGAATTTTCATTTTTCCTGTTGATTAGAACCTTTGTTCCCATATTCTTTTTAAGCTTTTCCTCAAGATCCTTGTAGATTGCTTCCATCTGAGGATTAACCGGTTTTTCAGACTTTGTCTTTTTCTTGTTCTTCTGTAATGATTTAACAAGCTTCTCTGTATCCCTGACACTTAGCTTTTGGTCGAAAATCTGTTGTGCTACCACATACTGCTGATTCTGATCTTCTATACCAAGTAATGCTCTTGCATGGCCTGTAGTGAGCATTTCATCTATCACCATCTGCTGTACCTTTTCATTGAGCTTGAGTAAACGCATTGAATTGGTAACTGCTGTTCTGCTCTTTGATACTCTCTCTGCCACATCATCCTGCTTCAGTTTAAATTCCTCAAGCAGACGCTTGTATGCCAAAGCCTCCTCAATTGGATTCAAATCCTCTCTCTGAATATTTTCTATAAGGGAGATTTCCATAATCTGCTGATTGGTCTAATTTTTTGTATTATGTACAGGGACTTCCTTTAGTACCTGCCAGCTTTGCTGCTCTCCATCTTCGCTCACCTGCGACGATTTCATAGTAATCATCCCTTTCCTGGCAAAGTAAAGGCTGTAAAATGCCAAACTGTTTTATTGATTCTGATAACTCTATAAGTGCATCCTCATCAAATTTCTTTCTAGGCTGTTCTCTGTTAGGCTCTACTTTATTAATATCTATCATTACAGCATCCGCTGCATGATTGCTCTTTGGTTTTACCGGCTTTGATACCTTGTCTGTAATTAATGAATCAAGTCCCTTACCCAATCCTTTTTTTTGCCGCCATACTTTCTTAAATATCCTTTCTTGCTATTATTTCCTTTGCCAGATTTCTGTAGCTTTCTGCTCCGGCCGATTTACTGTCATACATATTTATCGGAATACCATATGATGGTGCCTCAGCTAATCTGATATTTCTTGGAATCATTGTATTGTAAATCTTTGTATCCAGATTTTCTTTTACTGTCTCTACAACCTGATTTGACAGATTTGTCCTAACATCATACATGGTGAAAACAACTCCCTCAATCTGCAGCTCCGGATTAAGTCTCTCCTGCACCAGATTGATTGTATGAATCAGCTGACTAAGTCCCTCCAAGGCATAATATTCACACTGAATAGGAACAAGAACTGTATCTGCAGTAGTCATTGCATTGACTGTCAGCATGTTGAGTGAAGGAGGACAATCTATAATAATAAAATCATAGTCCTCTTTTATGTAATCAACTGCACTCTTTAATATATATTCCTTATCATTTATGCCCAAAAGCTCAATCTCTGCTCCGGCCAGATTTACATTAGATGGAATAACATATAAATTGTCCACCACCGTATTTTCAATACTCTCTGCAATTGAACACTCATCAAGCATGAGATTGTATACCGTATTCTCCACTTCGTCCTTATTTACACCAAGGCCGCTTGTCATATTACCCTGCGGGTCTAAATCAATTGCCAGCACCTTTTTCTTTTTTTCAGCCAGACACGCTGCCAAATTGATAGAAGTAGTGGTCTTTCCAACCCCACCCTTTTGATTTGCAACTGCTATAATTCTTCCCATTATAAATCCTTTCGCAATTAACTTAAAATTTCTGCCGAATCATCATATTTTTAAATTGTAAATTGAAATCTTACACACTCAAATTATTATATCACTCTTAACTGTATAATGCTATAAAATTCCACTATGTATGCACATTATTTTTAATAATTGAAATAATTATTCATCCAATTCATTTTTTATTTTGCTAAATGCAACTATACATTCTTGCCCATTTCATATACTTTATTTAAAGTATCATGCATATTTTTCACATCATCAGTTTTTCTTGTGTCATACGCAAATATAATACCACCCTCTTCACTTCCATTTTCTCCAAAGCATGAAATATACTGTCTGAAACATTTAATCATGGTTTGTACATTTATTTTTTTCTTGTAGCTGCAGCACTTAATAAATAGAAAATCTTCTTATCCATACTATCTTCAATTGCAAAAGTTCTGTCAATCATTCTTTTCATCAAAGAGGGCCAGGTATAAAAGTAAACCGGACATGCTAAAACAATTACATCTGCTTTATACATTTCATCATATATTTCATTCATATCATCGTCTTGAACACATTTTTCTCCATTTTGTTGGCAAATAGCACAACCACTACAATCTATTATTGTTTTATTCTTCAATACAATTTCCGTTACAGCATTATGATTTTCAATTGCGCCTTTGGCAAATATATCAGCCATTGTTGCAGTATTTCCTTTTGTCCTTGGACTTTCTTTAATTATTAAAACATTTTTATTCATATAAATTATGTCACTTTCTATATCCTTTATTTAAATTTTTAATCAGTCTAATTATTAAAACTTAGCTTTCTCGTATTCACTCATTATATCATTTAAATGTTTCACGTGAAACATTCCTATTTTATCATTTAACACCTCATATTTGTCACTAATATTGTATTTGATATATACTATCATATATTTCCGAATTACATAATAATTGAGATTATACCACATCACATAATTTAAAACACAAAATATTAACCTATACAATATAAAATCATACATTATTCATTCTTAAAATAATATACTATATGACATTTATTATACATCCACACGTAAGGAATCCGTCATACATATACATTCCAAACGAGTCTACGCTGCAACTTAGAGTATGTTTGAAATCACTTCTATACATAACAACGCTCGTACACGGATGTACGAGCGAGTCCATACTGAGCCACGATGGCGAATATGGACGGTTGCGTACTATTGTCTCAACCTATATGTGATTTCTTACATACTCTTAGTTACGGAGTAAAATGAGTGCGGAATGAATATGCATGACGGATTCCGTACTATTGCCAATAAACTAAATCATATATTAAAAAAGGAATGTTTCACGTGAAACATTCCTCTAATAAAATTCAAATAAAATATAAAACGTATATTACATAATCTGAATAATGTTGTTACGGATTGCAAATACCGCAGCCTGAGTACGATCAGTAACCTCAAGCTTTTTAAAAATACTTGAAATATGA
>ENA-OQJW01000195-OQJW01000195.1-human-gut-metagenome-genome-assembly--contig:-NODE-195-length-11457-cov-2.034598_pt1 | contig 11457 bp, 9 predicted proteins | sample MGYA00242619_ERZ504786 | MGnify/ENA primary metagenome ERZ504786 (study PRJEB26092, sample SAMD00036357) | human gut metagenome | host: Homo sapiens | study: EMG produced TPA metagenomics assembly of... | reverse complement strand
CGCAGGCACCTGCATCAACCAGCGTCCCATCGTGGAGGTCGGCGAGAGCGTCAAGGCCGGTCAGGTGCTGGCCGACGGCCCTGCAATGCGCAACGGCGAAATTTCTCTGGGTAAGAACGCTCTGATCGGCTTCATGACCTGGGAAGGCTACAACTACGAGGATGCCGTTCTGCTGAACGAGAAGATCGTGCGCGAGGACGTGTACACCTCCATTCATATTGAAGAGTACGAGACCGAGAGCCGCGACACCAAGCTGGGACCCGAAGAGATCACCCGTGATATCCCCAACGTTTCTGAGGATGCACTGAAGGATCTGGACGAGCGCGGCATCATCCGCATCGGTGCCGAGGTCAAGAGCGGCGACATTCTGGTCGGTAAGGTCACCCCGAAGGGCGAGACCGAGCTGACCGCTGAAGAGCGCCTGCTGCGCGCCATCTTCGGCGAGAAGGCACGCGAAGTGCGTGATACTTCTCTGCGCGTGCCCCATGGTGCATACGGCATCATCGTGGATGTCAAGGTGTTCACCCCGGAGAACAGCGACGAACTGCAGCCCGGCGTGCGCGAGGTCGTCCGCTGCTATATTGCCCAGAAGCGCAAGATCAGCGTTGGCGATAAGATGGCAGGCCGTCACGGCAACAAGGGTGTCGTTTCCCGCATTCTGCCGCAGGAGGACATGCCCTACCTGCCCGACGGCACTCCGCTGGACATCGTGCTGAACCCTCTGGGCGTGCCTTCCCGTATGAACATCGGTCAGGTGCTGGAAGTCAACCTGGGCTACGCTGCCAAGGCATGCGGGCATCAAGGTCATGACTCCCGTCTTCGATTCCGCTCGTGAGAACGACATCGGCGATACCTTTGATACCGCCCGCGAGATGTGGCATGGTGAGAATGCTCCTGCATATCCCACCAAGCTCCCCAAGATCATGGGCGAGAAGGGTCACATCATCGACTTCTCCAAGATCGAGCTGGACCGCGATGGCAAGACCACCGTTTACGATGGCCGCACCGGCGAAAAGTTCGATAACCGCGTTACCGTTGGTTATATGTACTACCTGAAGCTGCATCACCTGGTCGATGATAAGATCCATGCACGTTCTACCGGCCCCTACTCTCTGGTCACTCAGCAGCCTCTGGGCGGCAAGGCCCAGTTCGGCGGCCAGCGCTTTGGCGAAATGGAAGTCTGGGCACTGGAAGCTTACGGCGCTGCTTACACTCTGCAGGAGATCCTGACCGTCAAGTCCGACGACGTGGAGGGCCGTGTGAAGACCTACGAGGCCATCGTTAAGGGTGAGCCGATCCCGCAGCCCGGCATCCCCGAGTCCTTCCGCGTTATGCTGAAGGAACTGCAGTCTCTGGGTCTGGACGTTGTTGTTCAGGACAAGGACGGCAACGAGATCGACATGCGTCAGAACTTCGACGACGAAGAGACCGGCTTTGATATGCGCGATGTTGCCGGCACTGAGAACGTCGTGCAGGAGAGCGAACTGCTCAACGATTATAATATTAAGGATGCCGATGCCGGTTTCGATGATCCTTCTGTGCTGGAGGACAATAACTCCGGTGCCGAAGCTCCCGCTTCTTCTGACGAAGTAGATTTCTGATCAGACAAAGAACACAAGCCTCAACGCCCCCTGTTCCGCGTGCTGCGGCGAGGGGAGAGGGGCCTGTGGTCTGAACAAGAAAGCCGCCTGTATCATCGAGACAACTAGAGATTAAGAAAGGGTTCGTTTCATGGAAAACAACGTTTTCGATTCCATCAAGATCGGCCTTGCCTCCCCGGAGCAGATCCGCAACTGGAGCTACGGCGAGGTACAAAAAGCCTGAGACCATCAACTACCGTACCTGAAGCCGGAGCGCGACGGCTTGTACTGTGAGCGCATTTTTGGACCTACCAAGGACTGGGAGTGCCACTGCGGTAAGTATAAGCGCATCCGCTACAAGGGCAAGATCTGCGACCGCTGCGGCGTTGAAGTGACCAAGGCCAAGGTCCGCCGTGAGCGCATGGGCCACATTGAGCTGGCCGCTCCCGTCAGCCACATCTGGTACTTCAAGGGCATCCCCAGCCGCATCGGCCTGATGCTGGACATCAGCCCCCGCCTGCTGGAGAAGGTGCTGTACTTTGCAAGCTATATCGTCACTGATCCGGGCGCTACCCGTCTGGAAAAGAAGCAGCTGCTCACCGAGAGCGAGTATCGTGAGATGCGCGACCACTACGGTGATGAGTTCGAGGCTGCTATGGGCGCTGAGGCCATTCAGGATCTGCTGAAGGAGATCGATCTGGATCAGCTGAGTGAAGAGCTGACTGCCGAGGTGGAAAAGTCCTCCGGCCAGAAGCGCGTGCGCATCCTCAAGCGTCTGGAAGTAGTTGAGGCATTCCGCATTTCCGGCAACCGTCCTGAATGGATGGTCATGGATGTGCTGCCTGTTCTGCCGCCTGACCTGCGCCCCATGGTCCAGTTGGACGGCGGCCGTTTTGCCACCTCCGACCTGAACGACCTGTACCGCCGCGTGATCAACCGCAACAACCGTCTGCGCCGTCTGCTGGAGCTGGGCGCTCCCGACATCATCGTGCGCAACGAGAAGCGTATGCTGCAGGAAGCAGTGGACAGCCTGATCGACAACGGCCGCCGCGGCCGTCCGGTCACCGGCCCCAACAACCGCGCACTGAAGAGCCTTTCCGATATGCTGAAGGGCAAGCAGGGCCGTTTCCGTCAGAACCTGCTGGGCAAGCGTGTTGACTACTCCGGTCGTTCTGTTATCGTCGTCGGCCCTGAGCTGAAGATGGATCAGTGCGGTCTGCCCAAGGAAATGGCTCTGGAGCTGTTCAAGCCCTTTGTTATGAAGGATCTGGTGGAGAAGGGTATTGCCAACAACATCAAGTCCGCCCGCAAGATGGTGGAGCGCGCTAAGCCCGAAGTGTGGGACAGCCTGGAGACCGTGATCAAGGGCCACCCCGTTCTGCTGAACCGTGCACCTACCCTGCACCGTCTGGGCATTCAGGCTTTCAACCCGGTGCTGGTGGAGGGCCGTGCAATCAAGCTGCACCCGCTGGCATGTACCGCATTCAACGCCGACTTCGACGGTGACCAGATGGCAGTGCATCTGCCTCTGGGCGAGGATGCCTGCCGTGAGGCCAAGATGCTGATGCTGGCTTCCGGCAACCTGCTGAAGCCCTCTGACGGCGCACCTGTTACCGTGCCTACGCAGGATATGATCCTGGGCAGCTACTACCTGACCACCGTTCGTGAAAATGACGAGGGCGCAGGCAAGGTGTTCCGCGATGAGAACGAAGCCCTGATGGCTTATGCAGAGCACATCGTTACCCTGCACGCACCCATCAAGGTGCGCCGCACCATGACCATTGACGGCGTGGAGCGCACCGGTCTGGTGGAAACCACCGTCGGCCGCATCATCTTCAATAACCCTGTTCCTCAGAATCTGGGTTATATCGACCGTACTGATCCCGAGCACTGGCTGGAGTACGAGGTCAGCTTCCGCGTGACCAAGAAGACTCTGCCCGACATCATTTCCCGCTGCATGACCCGCAACGGCACCCGCAAGTGTGCAAAGATGCTGGATGCCATCAAGGCGCAGGGCTACAAGTACTCCACTCTGTCTGCAATCTCCGTCGCTGTGTGCGACGCTGTGATCCCGCCGCAGAAGCAGGAACTGATCGCTGAGGCTGACCAGCAGATCGCAAAGGTCGGCAGGCTGTTCAACCGCGGCCTGATCTCCGACAACGAGCGTTACAACCAGACCATCGCCATCTGGCAGGCTACCACCGATAAGGTCTCCAAGGCTCTGGCAGACAACCTGCCCAAGGATAATGAGATCTATATGATGGCAGACTCCGGTGCTCGTGGTTCTATGAACCAGATCAAGCAGCTGGCCGGCATGCGCGGCCTGCTGGCAAACACCGCTGGCCACACCATCGAGATGCCCATTCGTGCCAACTACCGTGAAGGTCTGAATATTCTGGAATATTTCGTTTCTGCCCGTGGCGCCCGTAAGGGTCTGGCCGATACCGCTCTGCGTACCGCTGACTCCGGTTACCTGACCCGCCGCATGGTCGATGTCTCTCAGGATGTCATCGTGCGCGAGATCGACTGCGGCACCACCGACGGCCTGTGGGTGTCTGAGATCCACGAGGGCAAGGAGAAGATCGAGAGCTTCCGCGAGCGCTTGATCGGCCGCTTCGCTGTGGGCGATGTGGTCAACCCCGTCACCGGCGAGGTGATCGTGCCGGAAGGCAAGATGATCGACCTGTACGATGCAAACGAGATCGAGGCTGCTGGCATTACCAAGCTGAAGATCCGCAGCCTGCTGACCTGCCGTGCAAAGACCGGTGTCTGCGCACGCTGCTACGGTTCCGATATGGCAAACGGCGAGCCGGTCCGTCTGGGCGAGTCTGTCGGTGTTATCGCCGCAGAGTCCATCGGCGAGCCTGGTACTCAGCTGACCATGCGTACCTTCCATACCGGCGGTATCGCATCTGCTGAAGATATCACGCAGGGTCTTCCCCGTGTTGAAGAGCTGTTCGAGAGCCGCCGTCCCAAGAGCATGGCCATCATGAGCGAGATCTCTGGTGTCGTTTCTCAGGACGATACCAAGAAGAATGTCGTTATCAAGGTGACCGGCAAGGACGAGAACGGTGCCGAGGTCGTAAAGAGCTACTCCATCCCGTTCACCCAGCATTCCCGCGTGATGCCGGGTGACCGTGTGGAGAAGGGCGACATCATCACCCGTGAAGGTGTTCTGTATCCGCAGGATATTCTGGCAATCAAGGGTCTGGAGGATGTCCAGAACTACCTGATCAACGAAGTTCAGAAGGTCTACCGTCTGCAGGGCGTTGAGATCAACGATAAGCATATCGAAGTCATCGTCCGTCAGATGTGCCGCAAGGTGCGCGTGACTGATTCCGGTTCTTCCAACCTGATCGGCGGTGCACTGGCAAGCCGTCTGGAAGTGGAGAGCATCAACGCCGATCTGCAGCAGCGCATCGACGCTGGTGAAGAGGGCCTGAAGCTGGTCGAATACCAGCAGGTGCTGCTGGGCATCACCAAGGCTGCTCTGGCAAACGACTCCTTCCTGTCCGCTGCATCCTTCCAGGAGACCACCCGCGTGCTGACCGAAGCTGCCATCAAGGGCAAGGTCGACCCGCTGGCCGGCCTGAAGGAGAACGTCATCATTGGTAAGCTGATCCCCGCAGGTACCGGTCTGCCGGAAGTCCGTGAGGATCTGAAGAACCGTGAGGCTGAGCGTGATGCTGAGGTCGCTGCTGAACTGGCAGCTGCTGTACAGTAAGCAAAGCTCCTTCTTCTGAAATAAAACAATGGACCGCTCTGTGGGCATCCGCCTGCAGGGCGGTTTTTATATGCCCGGAAAAGCGGAAACAGGGGAGAAAACCGTGCGTTTTGCGTCGAAAAAATGCTGAAAGAAAAAATCTGGAATAAATGCAAAAAACTTTGCAAAAACTGTTGACATCCGCCTGTAAAGCGAGTATTATATAACTGTTGCGCATCCCTCATGGGGATAGTGCGGCAAAAAAGTCGGAAAAAGTCCGATGTGCATTATTAAGAAAGGAGAAACAAAATGCCTACTTTTAACCAGCTTGTACGCAAGGGCCGTCAGGTTCTGGCTACCAAGAGCACCGCTCCCGCACTGCTGAAGAGCTACAATTCTCAGAAGAAACAGTATTCTGATCTGAACAGCCCCCAGAAGCGTGGTGTCTGCACTGCTGTTCGTACCATGACCCCCAAGAAGCCCAACTCTGCTCTGCGTAAGGTTGCTCGTGTCCGCCTCACGAATGGTATCGAGGTCACCTCTTACATTCCCGGTATCGGCCATAACCTGCAGGAGCACTCCGTCGTGCTGATCCGTGGCGGTCGTGTTAAGGACCTGCCCGGTGTGCGTTACCACATCATCCGTGGTACCCTGGATACTCAGGGTGTGGCAGGCCGTAATCAGGCCCGCTCCAAGTACGGCGCAAAGCGTCCTAAGGCCGGTGCTGCAAAGAAGTAATTGAGGACAACCGCCATAAACGGCTTTCCATTATATAAATAACAAGTCCGCTTGCAAAGCGGAGGGCAACAGTTTATGTAAAGGTCAGCTCTTTGTGACACAACGGGAGTTTTATTACTTTCGAGTACCGATGATATCATTCTGTGAAGGAGGGAAGAAAGATGCCTAGAAGAGGTAACATTGCTAAGCGCGATGTCTTAGCTGATCCTATTTACAATTCCAAGATGGTCACTCGTCTGGTCAACAGCGTTATGCTGGATGGCAAGAAGGGCGTCGCTCAGAAGATCGTTTACGAAGCTTTCTCCATGATTCAGGAGAAGACCGGCAACGATCCTCTGGAGACTTTCGAGAAGGCGATGGAGAACATCATGCCCAGCCTCGAGTGCAAGACCCGCCGCGTTGGCGGTGCTAACTACCAGGTTCCTCTGGAAGTCAGCCCGGCTCGCCGCGAGACCCTGGGTCTGCGCTGGCTGACTGCCTACAGCCGCAGCCGTGGTGAGAAGACCATGGCTCAGCGTCTGGCTGCTGAAATCATGGATGCTGCCAACAACACTGGTAACGCCGTGAAGAAGCGTGAGGATACTCACAAGATGGCAGAGGCTAACAAGGCTTTCGCTCATTTCCGTTATTGATCTGTTCTGTAGGAGGTTAATTTCATGGCTACACCCAGAGAAGTTTCTCTTCAGATGACGAGAAATATCGGCATTATGGCCCACATTGATGCTGGTAAAACTACTACTACCGAGCGTATTCTGTACTACACCGGTATCAACCACAAGATCGGCGAAGTTCATGATGGCGGCGCTACCATGGACTGGATGGTTCAGGAGCAGGAGCGTGGTATCACCATCACTTCCGCTGCTACCACCTGCTACTGGAGCCACTCTGAGACCCAGAAGGATCCGGTTGCATTCAAGAAGAACCGTCACCGCATCAACATCATCGACACCCCGGGCCACGTGGACTTCACTGTTGAGGTCCAGCGTTCCCTGCGCGTGCTGGACGGTTCTGTGACCGTTCTGGCTGCAAAGGGCGGTGTTGAGCCGCAGTCTGAGACCGTTTGGCGTCAGGCTGACGAGTATAAGGTTCCCCGTATGGTGTACGTTAACAAGATGGACACCATGGGTGCCGACTTCTTCCGCTGCATCAAGATGCTGCACGATCGTCTGCACGCAAACGGCGTGGCGATCCAGCTGCCTATCGGTCAGGAGGATACCTTCCGCGGTATCGTTGACCTGGTCGATATGAACGCTGAGGTCTACTACGACGACATGGGCAACGACATGCGTACCGAGCCCATTCCTGAGGATATGCGTGAGCAGGCTGAGGAGTATCACAACATCCTGATCGAGGCTGTTGCTGAGAACGACGAAGAGCTCATGGAAAAGTACCTTGAGGGCGAGGAGATCACCCGTGCCGAGCTGAAGGCTGCGATCCGCAAGGAGACCATCGCTAACACGCTGGTTCCCGTTGTCTGCGGTTCTTCCTACAAGAACCGTGGTGTCCAGAAGCTGCTGGACGCTATCGTTGACTATATGCCCGCTCCTACCGATGTCCCTGACATCAAGGGCGTGAATCCCGAGACTGAGGAAGAGGAGACCCGTCCGTCTTCTGACGACGCTCCTTTCGCAGCTCTGGCCTTCAAGATCGCTACCGACCCGTTCGTTGGTAAGCTGGCATACTTCCGTGTTTACTCCGGTAAGGTTGAGGCAGGTACCACTGTCTACAACTCCGTGAAGGACAGCAAGGAGCGTATGGGCCGCATCCTGCAGATGCATTCTAACCACCGCAAGGATATCGACTGCTGCTACGCAGGTGATATCGCTGCTGTTGTCGGTCTGAAGAACACCACTACCGGTGACACTCTGTGTGATGAGAATCATCCCATCATTCTGGAGTCCATGAAGTTCCCCGAGCCTGTTATCCGCGTTGCCATCGAGCCCAAGACCAAGGCCGGCAACGAGAAGATGGGCATCGCGCTGGCAAAGCTGGCCGAAGAGGATCCGACCTTCAAGACCTACACTGACGAAGAGACCGGTCAGACCATCATCGCCGGTATGGGCGAGCTGCACCTGGAGATCATCGTTGACCGTCTTCTCCGTGAGTTCAAGGTTGAGGCAAACGTTGGTGCACCTCAGGTTGCTTACCGTGAGACCATCCGCAAAGAGGCCAACCAGGAGACCAAGTACGCACGTCAGTCCGGTGGTAAGGGCCAGTACGGTCATGTTAAGATCAAGATCGAGCCCAACGAGCCCGGCAAGGGTTACGAGTTCGTCAACGCCATCGTTGGCGGTGCCATCCCGAAGGAATACATCCCGGCTATCGACAACGGTATCCAGGGTGCTATGAAGTCCGGTGTTCTGGCTGGCTATCCTGTTGTTGATGTCAAGGTTACCCTGTGGGATGGTTCTTATCATGAGGTCGACTCCTCTGAAATGGCCTTCTCCATTGCTGGTTCTATGGCGTTCAAGGATGCTATGCGCAAGGCTGATCCTATCATCACTGAGCCTATCATGAAGGTTGCAGTTATCGTTCCCGATGAGTATCTGGGCGATGTTATCGGCGACCTGAATGCACGCCGTGGTCAGATCCAGGGCATGGAAGCTATGGCTGGTACTCAGCGCGTCAATGCATTTGTGCCTCTGGCTCAGATGTTCGGCTACGCTACCGACCTGCGCTCCAAGACTCAGGGCCGTGGCCAGTATGTCATGGAGCCGTCTCACTACGAGCCGGTGCCTAAGAACATTGCTGACCAGATCATCGCTGGCCGCACCAAGGGCTGATTCCTGAAAAATGGATAAAGATTTTGCCGGGGTAGTGTAACCTCGGCAAAATTTCCTGTAAAAGCACTTGATTTTACAGGGCAAATTTAGTAGAATAGCCTTGCAATGCAATGTCTGCATCTTGCAGGGTTGTTGTAACCAAATATCAAAACCTAAATTAAGGGAGGATATTCCAATGGCTGAAAAGGCAAAGTTCGACCGTTCTAAGCCGCATGTGAACATCGGCACCATCGGTCACGTTGACCACGGCAAGACCACTCTGACCGCCGCTATCACCAAGTTCCTGGCTCTGAAGGGCGACGCAGACTTCATGGATTATGCCAACATCGATAAGGCTCCTGAGGAGCGTGCTCGTGGTATCACGATCAACTCCGCTCACGTTGAGTATCAGACCGACGCTCGTCACTACGCTCACGTTGACTGCCCGGGCCATGCTGACTACGTTAAGAACATGATCACTGGTGCTGCTCAGATGGACGGCGCTATTCTGGTCGTTGCTGCTACCGATGGTCCCATGCCCCAGACCCGTGAGCACATCCTGCTGGCTCGTCAGGTCGGCGTGCCCTATATCGTCGTGTTCATGAACAAGTGCGATATGGTCGACGACGAAGAGCTGCTGGATCTGGTCGAGATGGAGATCCGTGAGCTGCTGAGCGAGTACGACTTCCCGGGCGACGATACCCCGATCATTCGTGGTTCCGCTCTGAAGGCTCTGGAGTCTACCTCCACCGATCCCAATCGCTCCCGAGTATGCTTGCATCAAGGAGCTGATGGACGCTGTTGACACCTATATCCCCAACCCCGATCGTGAGGAAGACAAGCCCTTCCTGATGCCCATCGAGGATGTCATGACCATTTCTGGCCGTGGTACTGTTGCAACCGGTCGTGTTGAGCGTGGTATTGCTAAGGTTGGCGATGCTATGGAGATCGTCGGCATCAAGCCCGATCGTCTGAGCACCACCATCACCGGTCTGGAGATGTTCCGTAAGTCTCTGGACTTCGCTGAGGCTGGCGATAACATCGGCGCTCTGCTGCGTGGTGTTGATCGTACCCAGATCGAGCGTGGTCAGGTTCTGGCTAAGCCCGGTTCCGTGCACCCCCACAAGACCTTCGAGTCTCAGGTGTACGTTCTGACCAAGGACGAAGGCGGCCGTCACACCCCGTTCTTCTCCAACTATCGTCCTCAGTTCTACTTCCGCACCACCGACGTGACCGGTATCATCACTCTGCCCGAAGGCACTGAGATGTGCATGCCCGGCGATAACGTCATGATGCACGTTGAGCTGCTGACCCCTGTTGCTATGGAAGAGGGCCTGCGTTTCGCTATCCGTGAGGGTGGCCGTACCGTTGGTTCTGGCGTTGTTGGCAAGATCATTGAGTGATTTTGACCCTTCGCGCCTTTCCTAAGGCTAAAGGTTAAACTTACGAGAGACCTTCCCATTCCGGAGAGTGGGAAGGTCTCTTTTTGCTTTAGATCCTCTGTCCGTAAGGGCAGGGGATTTTTTGCGGCATGTCACAACTCTTTGTTTACAAAACAAGGTTGTTCTGGTATACTGAAAAAGGAAATGCTGGAAAAGTCCTATCGGCTGGTGCTGAGGGAATTCAGCAAAAAGAAGCAGCGAGAACTTCTGGAAGGTGTGAAGAGTAATGCCGTTTGATTATAAGAAAGAGTACAGGGAATTTATCTCCCGCCGAAAAAACCGCATCTGATTACGATACCGCGTATGAATTTTGTGGCAGTGCACGGCAAGGGCGACCCGAATGCTCCGGGTGGAGCCTATCAGGAGGCTATGGGAGTGCTGTACGGCATTGCTTTCACCATCAAAAATGAGCTATAAGGGCAGCCACAAGATGGACGGCTATTTTGAATATGTGGTTCCACCGTTGGAGGGCTTGTGGCATCAGAAGGGCGTGGATGGCGTTGACTATGCACATAAAGAAACATTTGAGTGGACATCCATGATCCGACTGCCAGAATTCGTGACGCCGGAAGCGTTTGATTGGGCCGTACAGGAAGCAACGGCAAAAAAGAAAAAGGATTTTTCCAAGGCGGAATTCCTGACCTATGACGAGGGACTTTGTATTCAGTGCCTGCATATCGGCCCCTATGATGAAGAACCGAAAACGCTGGCGCAGATGGATGCCTTTGCCGTAGAGCAGGGGTATAGGCTTGATTTTTCAGAGACACGCTTCCACCACGAAATTTATCTGAGTGATCCTCGCCGCGCTGCACCGGGAACACTGAAAACGGTGTTGCGGCATCCCATACGTGAAAAATAAAAACAGGAAAATTCACAAATGATGTCGCTTTTATTTGGCAGATGTGCTATACTGATTTTATCTGTAGAAACACATTGAATGGATAAGGGAGGAGAGAACTTCATGCAGCATGAAACTGTCATCGTGCTGGACTTTGGCGGCCAGTACAATCAGCTGATCGCGCGCCGCGTCCGCGAGAACAATGTCTACTGTGAAATCTATTCCTATAAAACCGATCTGTCGGTTATCAAGGCAAAGAACCCCAAGGGTATCATCTTTACCGGTGGCCCCAACAGCGTTTATCTGGAGGATTCCCCCACGATCGACCCTGAGATCTTCAACTGGGGTGTGCCTGTGCTGGGCATCTGCTACGGCAGCCAGCTGATGATGCATC
>ENA-OQJW01000193-OQJW01000193.1-human-gut-metagenome-genome-assembly--contig:-NODE-193-length-11516-cov-2.352358_pt1 | contig 11516 bp, 14 predicted proteins | sample MGYA00242619_ERZ504786 | MGnify/ENA primary metagenome ERZ504786 (study PRJEB26092, sample SAMD00036357) | human gut metagenome | host: Homo sapiens | study: EMG produced TPA metagenomics assembly of... | reverse complement strand
CGTTGTGGTGCTGGACGAGTGCGGCCGCTTTGCCGTGCCCATCCTCCTCAGGCCACCTGGGCGGTGCCAACGACCTTGCCCGGGCGCTTGCCGCTGTGTGCGGTGCGGTGCCGGTGATCACCACAGCCACCGACGCAAACGGTGTGTTTGCGGTGGACGAGTGGGCAAAGCACCAGAACTGCACCGTGCTGGAGCCGGAGCGCATCAAGCTTGTCAGCGGTGCACTGCTGGCGGGCAAAACGGTGCAGTTTGCATCCGACTGGCCCATTGCGGGTGCACCGCCTGATGGGATCACGGCGGGAGATGACCCGGACTTTGCCCTCACCCTCTGCCCGGCGGGGGATGCGCTGCATCTGGTGCCGCGCATCGGCGTGCTGGGCGTGGGCTGCAAACGCGGCACCAGCGCCGAAACGCTGGCCGAAGCCTTTGCAGCTTTCTGTGCCCAGAACCGCCTTGCGCCGCAATGCATCACGGCGGCGGCAAGCATCGACTTAAAACAAAACGAGGCGGGCCTGCTGACCTTCTGTAAGAGCCACAGCTGGCCGGTGCAGTTTTTCACAGCGGAACAGCTGCGTGCCGCCCCCGGCAGCTTTACGCCTTCGGCCTTTGTGCAGAGCGTTACCGGCGTGGACAATGTCTGTGAACGGTCGGCAGTGCTGGCCGCAGGCGGGACACTCGTTTTTCACAAATATGCCCATACCGGCGTGACCTTTGCACTGGCCGTGCGGCCCTATGCCCCGGACTGGAGGTGGCAGAATGTTTGACCCGATGGAATTTGAGATCGACGAACCGGAAAAGGTAGTCTACGTGGTGGGCATTGGCCCCGGAGATGTTTACTACCTGACGCAGGAAGCCCAGAACGTTCTGGAACACGCAGATGCCATCTGCGGCTATAAACTTTATCTTGATCTGATCGAGCCGAAGTTCCCATGTGAGGAATATTATTCCACCGGCATGACCAAGGAGATCGACCGCTGCCGCTGGGCGCTGGAAAAGGCGGATACCGGCAGGCGCGTGGTGATGGTGTGCAGCGGCGACGCAGGCGTTTACGGCATGGCCAGCCCTGTGCTGGAACTGGCGCAGGATTACCCGGACGTTGCCGTAGAAGTGGTGCCCGGCCTTACGGCCGCCCTCAGCGGCGGGGCTGTGCTGGGCGCGCCGCTGGCCCACGATTTCTGCGTGATCTCCCTTTCCGACCGGCTTACCCCGTGGGAGGTCATCCAAAAGCGGCTGGCCTGCGCCGCGCAGGGAGATTTCTGCGCTGCACTCTATAATCCTTCTTCCAAGGGCAGGCCGGACTACCTGCAAAAGGCAGTGCGCATCCTGCGCGCAAACGGCAAGGCGGATGATACCGTCTGCGGCCTTGTGCGCAACATTGGCCGCGAGGGCCAGAGCGCCCGGGTGCTGACGCTGGCCGAGCTGGAAAACACGCCGGTGGATATGTTCACCACCGTGTATATCGGCAACAGCAATACCCGCGCCCTTTCGGGCCGGATGGTCACGCCGCGGGGGTACCGTAAGTGAAGGCGGTCGTGTTCAGCGGCACCACCGAGGGCCGCCGCTTCTCCAAAAAGCTGGCAGAGCTTGGCGTTGCGGTAACGGTGTGCGTGGCAACGCCGCTGGGGGCCGAGGAGCAGGGCGAAATGGCGGGCATCACGGTGCACGCCGGGCGGCTGCAGCCGGATGCCATGGCGGCATTGCTGGCGGGAGCTGATCTCTGCGTGGATGCCACCCACCCTTATGCAGTGGATGCCACCAGGAACATCCGCGCTGCAGCGGTGCAGGCGGGCGTGGAATACCGCCGCCTGCTGCGTGCGCAAAGCCCCTTGCCGCCCGGCTGTGCGGTGTTTGAAACAGCAGCGCAGGCTGCAGAATATCTGGCCGGGACAGAGGGCAATATCCTGCTTGCCACCGGTGCCAAGGAGCTGGCTGTGTTTGCCGGGCTGGAACCGGCGCGGCTTTACCCGCGCGTCCTGCCCACGCCGGAGGGCATTGCCGCCTGTGAAGCGGCCAATGTCCCGCACCGGAACATCATTGCCATGCAGGGGCCGTTCAGTCTGGCGCTGAATAAGGCGTTGATAACACAGTTTCAGATCCGGTACCTCGTCACCAAGGACGGCGGCGTAGCGGGCGGCTTTGCCGAGAAGGTGCAGGCCGCTGCCGATACCGGCGCACAGCTGGTGGTGCTGCGCCGCCCGCCGGAAACTGGCGAGACGGAAATACAAATTTTAGCGTATTGCAAGGAGATTTTGCAATGGTCACACTGATCGGCATGGGCAGCGGAAAATGGGAAGCCCTTTCGGCGCAGGCGCAGCAGGCTGTGCGCAGCGCGGGCCTTGTGTTCGGTGCAAAGCGGCTGCTGGCGGGCCTGCCTGCAGACTGCATGGCCCGGCAGTTCGCGTTCTACCAGCCCGCTGACATTCTGGAAACACTGGCACAAAACCCCGGGCAGGATGCTGCCGTACTTTACAGCGGCGATACCGGATTTTACTCCGGTGCGTCCGGTCTGCTCACGCCGCTGCGGGCGCTGGGCATCCCCGCGCGGGTGTATCCGGGCGTTTCCAGCATCCAGCTGCTTTCAGCGGCGCTGGGCCGACCGTGGCAGGACTGGAAGCTGGTCTCGGCCCATGGCTGCGCCTGCGACCCGGTGGCCGAGTGCATGATGAACCGTTCGGTGTTCTTCCTCACCGGCGGCACTGAAACGCCCGCCTCTCTGTGCCAGAAGCTGACCGATGCCGGTATGGGCGAAGCCCACGGCGTGGTGGGCGAAAACCTTGGCACCGAGGCGGAAGCCATCCGCTACGGCTCTGCTGCAGAGCTGGCGGGGCAGAGCTTTGCACCACTCAGTGTGCTTCTGGTGGAAAACTTTGATCTGCCGCAGCTGCGTGCGCCGGGCTTCCCGGACGAAAGCTTCATCCGGAGCGAGGTGCCCATGACCAAGCAGGAGGTGCGCGCTGCTGCGCTGGCAAAGCTGGCGGTAATGCCCACCGACACTCTGTGGGATGTGGGCGCAGGCACCGGCAGTGTGAGCGTGGAGCTTGCGCTGGCGGCACCCAAAGGCCGCGTTTACGCCGTGGAGTGTGAACCGGATGCCTGTGAACTGATCCGTAAAAACCGGGCAAAGTTCCAAACTTACAACCTCATCCTCATCGAGGGCCGCGCACCGGATGTGCTGGCAGACCTGCCTGCGCCGGATGCCGTGTTCATCGGCGGCACCAAGGGCGGCATGGAAGCCGTGCTGGATGAAGTGCTCGGCAAGAATCCGAACGCACGCATCTGCATTTCGGCCATTGCGCTGGAAACGCTGGGCGCTGCCATTGCCGCCCTCACGGCCCGGGGCCTGACCGCAGAGGTAACGCAGATCGCCGTCAGCCGCACAAAACCGGCGGGCCGACTGCACCTGCTCATGGCCAATAACCCCATCTTCCTCATTACGGGTACACGCAAATGATGCAATTCCTCATCGCCGCGCCTTCTTCCGGCAGCGGCAAGACCACTGTTGCCTGTGCAGTGCTGGCGGCGCTGAAAAAGCGCGGGGCCGACCCCTGTGCGTTCAAAAGCGGGCCGGACTACATCGACCCCATGTTCCACCGCTCGGCTCTGCAGGTGGACACGCCACAATCTGGATCTGTTTCTTTCCAACAGGGATATGGTGCGGGCCATTTTTGCCCGCTATGCCGCCGGGCATGGTGCCGCCGTGTGCGAGGGCGCTATGGGCTTTTATGATGGTCAGGGCCTGACCACCCGTGCCAGCGCTTGGGAACTGGCGGATACGCTGGGCCTACCGGTGCTGCTGGTGGTACAGCCCAAGGGTGCCAGCGTGACGCTGGCCGCGCAAATTCAGGGCCTTGTGAACTTCCGCAAAAAACAGCCATGTTTCGGGCATCCTGCTCAATGATTGTTCCGAAAAGCTGTATAAAATGCTCAAGGCCCTGCTGGAAAGGGAGACCGGCCTGCCGGTGCTGGGTTATCTGCCCCATTTGCCGCAGGCAGCGGTAGAAAGCCGACACCTCGGCCTGAAGACTGCAGATGAAATTGCCGACCTGCAGGAAAAGATCGCCCTGCTGGCCGATGCACTGGTGCTGGATTGGCAGCGCCTTGCCGTGCTGACCGAAAGCCTGCGCCGGAAGCTTTGCCGGGAGCAGCTGCACCACATCCGTCCGCATTGCGGTGGCAAAGGACGAGGCGTTCTGCTTTACCTATGCCGAAACGCTGGACGCACTGCGGGATGCCGGGGCGGAGCTTGTGCTTTTCAGCCCGGTACAGGATGCGGTTTTGCCGGAAAATATAGGTGGGCTGTATCTGCCCGGCGGCTACCCGGAGCTGTACGCCAAAACTCTGAGTGAAAACAAAACCATGCTGGCTTCCATCCGGCAGGCCGTGCAGGCGGGCCTGCCCACAACGGCCGAATGCGGCGGCTTTTTGTATCTGGGCCGGAGCCTTGAGGATGCCGACGGTAAGGCGTGGCCCATGGCAGATGTTCTGCCGGGCGATGGCATCCGGGTGGGAAGGCTGGTGCGCTTTGGCTATGCCGAAATGACTGCCAAGGCGGACAGCATGCTCTTCTGCGCCGGAGAAACGCTGCCCATCCACGAATTCCACCACTGGGATTCCACCGCAAACGGCACTGCATTTACTGCCTGCAAAAACGAAAAAATGCAGTGGGAATGCGGCTTTGCAAACGAGAATTTCTATGCGGGGTTCCCGCATTTATACTGGGCGGGCACGCCCCTGCCGGGCCGCTTTGTGCGCGCGGCAGAACGATACAGCAAAACAAAAGGATGACCTAAATGACCGAAACGGAACTGAATGCACTTTTGGCGGGTATCACCCCTGCCAACGAAGCTGCCCGCGCGGCGGCACACGCCCACTGGGGCAACCTTGCAAAGCCTCTGGGCGGGTTGGGCCGGCTGGAGACCATGCTGGAGGATGCCGCCGCCCTTACCGGCAGTGCGGAGCTTGATCTTTCCCGCCGGGTGGTGGTGGTGCTCTGCGCGGATAACGGCGTGGTGGCGCAGGGCGTGAGCCAGACCGGGCAGGAAGTGACCCGTGCCGTGGCCGAAAAACCTTGCCATGCGGCGCACCAGTGTGTGCCAGATGGCCCGCACGGCCCACTGCGATGTTCTGCCCGTGGATATGGGCATGGCAGGCGAACCGGTGCCCGGCGTGCGCAGCTGCCGCATTGCCGCAGGCACGGCGGATTTTACCCAAGGCCCTGCCATGAGCCGGGCCGAGGCCGTGCAGGCCGTTGGGGAGGGCATTGCCCTTGCCCGGGAACTGGCAGAGGATGGCTACAGGCTCATCGCCACCGGTGAAATGGGCATTGGCAATACCACCACCTCCAGCGCGGTGGCGGCAGTGCTGCTGGGCCAGCCCGTGGAGCTTATGACCGGGCGCGGTGCGGGCCTCTCGGACGAAGGGCTTGCCCGCAAGGTGGATGCCATCTGCCGCGGCATCCTTTGCAATGAGCCGGACCCGGAAGACACATTGGATGTTCTTGCAAAGCTTGGCGGCTTTGATATCGCGGGCCTGTGCGGTGTGTTTCTGGGCGGTGCACTGGCCGGTGTGCCGGTGCTGGCAGATGGCTTTATCAGCGGGGTGGCCGCGCTGTGCGCCGTGCGGCTGTGTCCGGCGGCGGCAAAGGCTGTGTTTGCAAGCCACTGCTCGGCAGAGCCTGCCGCGCGCATCGTGCTGGAAGCACTGGGCAAGGCACCCATCATTACGGCGGGGCTGCATCTGGGCGAGGGCACCGGCGCGGTGGCCAGCATCCCGCTGTGGGATATGGCGCTGGCCGTATACGGCGGGTGCTACTCCTTTGCGGAGGGCGGCATTGCGCCGTATACGCCCCAATGTTGACGCTGGTTCTGGGCGGCGCGGCCAGCGGCAAAAGTGAATATGCCGAGAGCCTTGTGCTGAAAACCACCGGCCCCCCGCTACTATCTTGCCACCATGCAGGTGTGGGATGCCGAGTGTGCCGCCCGGGTGGAAAAACACCGCAAAATGCGGGCCGCAAAGCAGTTTGAAACGGTGGAGTGTCCCTTGCATCTGGACAATATGCGCCTGCCTGCGCGGGGCACCGCCTTGCTGGAAGACCTGGGCAACCTTGCGGCCAACGAGCTGTACGACCCGGCGGGAGCAGGGGAAAACGCGGCCAAAGCCATCCTGCACGGGCTGGAAAGCCTTGCAGCCCAGTGCGAAAACCTCATCGTTGTTTCCAACGAGGTGTTCAGCGGCGGGGCCGACTATGCCGGTGACACAGGCCGCTATCTGCTGGCACTGGCGCAGGTAAACAATGCCTTTGCCGCCCGGGCAGATGCGGTGGTGCGGGTGGTATGCGGCATCCCCGTGTACTATAAAGGAGTGGAAAAATGATCGTTTTGCAGACCATTGCGGTGGCCTTTGCCATGTTTTCGGCCATCCCGGTGCCGCAGTTCGAATGGAACGAAAAGAATATGCGCTACGCCATGTGCGCCTTCCCGCTCATTGGTGTCGTTATTGGTGCGGCGTGGTGTGTGTGTGGCGCGCTGCCCTGCCGGGCCTTGCCAAGGCGGCAGGCTTTGCGCTGATCCCGGTATGGATCACCGGCGGCATCCATCTGGACGGCTATGCCGACACCTGCGATGCCCTTTCCAGCTACGGCGACCGAGAAAAGAAGCTGGAAATATTAAAAGACCCCCATTGCGGTGCCTTTGCGGTCATCCGGCTGTGCAGCTATTTTCTGGCCTATTTTGCCCTGTGCACCTGTGTGAGTTTTACACCCCGCGTGGGTGTGCTGTGGGTTCTGGCACTGGTGCTGGAACGGGCGCTTTCGGGCCTTGCGGTGGCATCGTTCCCCATGGCAAAAAACACCGGTCTTGCACACACCTTTGCCACTGCAGCAGACAAAACTGTGGTGCGCCGGGTGCTGGCGGTGCTGGCCGCAGTGCTGTGCGTGGGTATGGCGGCGCTGGGCGGCTGGGCGCTGGTGCTGGCAGCGCTGGCGGTGCTCTGGCGCTACCATGCCGTGAGCCGGAAACAGTTCGGCGGCATCACCGGCGACCTTGCCGGGTGGTTTTTGCAAAAGGCCGAGCTCTGGATGCTGGCGGCGCTGTGTGCCTGCCAGTGGGGAGGGCTGCTATGATCTTTATTACCGGGCCGCTCTACAGCGGCAAGCGCACCTTTGCGCAAACACTTCCTGGCAAGCGTCTTTCGGACGTGCAGGTATTGGCTGCCGATGCCGCCGACCTGCCTGCCTTGGCAGACAAGCTTGCCCATGAATACGATATCCTCATCGCCACCGAGGTAGGCGGCGGTGTTGTGCCGATGGATGTCAAACAGCGCGCAGACCGCGAGGCGGCGGGCAGGCTTGCCTGCCTGCTGGCCGCACGGGCAGAGTGCGTGGTGCAGATGTTCTGCGGCATCCCAACGGTTTTGAAAGGAGAATTGTCTCAATGCTGATCTATCTTCTGCGTCATGGCCAGACGGAATACAACGCCCAGAAGCGTTATCAGGGCCAGCGCGACATCCCGCTCTCACCCGAAGGCGCTGCCCAGCTGCGCCGGGCAGATTTTGACCCCGATGTGGTCTATGTTTCCACCTTGCAGCGCACCAGCCAGACGGCGCGCATCCTGTTCCCGGAGGCGAAGCTTGTGCCGGTGGACGGCCTGAAAGAGATGTGCTTTGGCAGCTTTGAGGGCCGCAATTTCATCGAGATGGAAAAGGACCCCGAGTATCAGGCATGGGTGAAGGCCAACTGCGAAAGCCCCTGCCCGGACGGAGAGCGCAAGACGGATTTTTCAGACCGCATCTGCCGCACTGTGGCAGAGCTGATCGATAAAGCTCTTGCCGCAGGCGAAGAGCGGCTGGTCATTCTGGCCCACGGCGGCACCCAGATGGCCGCCATGGAGCGGTTTGCCGTCCCCCACAGGGACTATTACGCATGGTGCGGACCTAACGCGGGCGGCTTTGTGCTGGATGCAAAGGACTGGACGGAAAAGCATCTGCTGTATCTCGTGAAGACCGTCCAGTACACAAAGGAGAGCAGGGCATGATCCTTCAGGCAGTTGTCGGCGGTTTTGTGCTGGACGCCCTCTTCGGCGACCCGGCGTGGCTGCCGCACCCGGTGGTGCTCATGGGCAGATGCATTTCCCGGCTGGAAAAGTTCCTGCGCGCCCGCCTGCCCGGCACCCCGCAGGGCGAGCTGTTGGGCGGTGCTGTGACGGCGTTCTGCCTGCCGGTGGGCACCTTTCTGGTCACGAGCCTTGTGTGTCTGGCGGCGGCAAAGCTCAGCCCGTGGCTGGGCCTTGCGGTGCAGATGTTCTGGTGCGGGCAGGCGCTGGCGGCAAGGGGCCTTGCGCAGGAGAGCAGGAATGTGTACGCTCAGCTTATTAAAAACGACCTGCCCGCCGCTCGCAAAGCCGTGAGCCGCATCGTGGGCCGCGACACCCAGAACCTGACCGCAGAGGGTGTGACCAAAGCTGCGGTGGAAACGGTGGCCGAAAATGCCAGCGACGGCGTCATTGCGCCGCTGCTGTATATGCTCATCGGCGGGGCACCGCTGGCGCTGACCTACAAGGCCATCAACACCATGGACAGCATGCTGGGCTACAAGAACGAAAAGTACCTTTATTTTGGCCGCGCAGCCGCGAAGCTGGACGATGTGGCCAACTACATCCCCAGCCGCCTTGCCGCTCTTTTGTGGGTGGCCGCTGCGGCCTTTACCGGCAACGATGCCAAAGGTGCATGGCGCATCTGGCGGCGGGACCGGCGCAACCACGCCAGCCCCAACAGCGCCCAGACCGAAAGCGCCTGCGCCGGTGCACTGGGCGTGCAGCTGGCCGGCCCGGCTTACTATTTTGGCGAATATTACCCCAAGCCTACCATCGGTGATGCCCTGCGCCCCATTGAGCCGCAGGACATCCTGCGCGCCAACCGCATGATGTATGTGGCAAGCGGCTTTGCGCTGGCATGGGGTGCAGCGATACGGGGGTTCCTTGCATGAAACAATTGACCCATGGCGGCGACTGGGCGGGCTACCGCGCCGAGTTTGGCCGCGACCCGCTGGATTTTTCGGCCAATGTCAGTCCGCTGGGGCTGCCGGAAGGGGTGGCAAAGGCCATTACGGCAGCGCTTGCCACGGCCGACCGCTACCCCGACCCGCTGTGCCGGGCCCTGCTTGAAAAACTGGCGGTGGCTGAGGGAGTGCCCGCCGAATGGCTGCTGTGCGGCAACGGCGCGGCAGACCTCATCTTCCGACTGGCGCTGGCTGCAAAGCCCCGCACTGCACTGGTAACGGCCCCCACTTTTGCCGAGTATGCCACCGCCCTTGAAACGGCAGGCTGCACGGTGGAACGGCATTTTTTGCGGGAAGAAAACGATTTTGCGGTGACGAAAGATCTCCTGAACGCGGTGCACCCGGGTACAAATATGGTGTTCCTCTGTCAGCCCAACAACCCCACCGGCCAGCTGGCAGAGCCTGCCCTTGTGGAAGCGCTGCTGCGCAGATGCGAAGCCGTGGGTGCGGTGCTGGCCGTGGACGAATGCTTTCTGGATTTTCTGCCGGAGGGCGAAGGCCTTTCGGCAAAGCATCTGCTGAAAAACAGCAAAAAACTGATTATTTTAAAAGCCTTCACTAAGCTTTACGGCATGGCAGGCGTGCGTCTGGGCTATTGCCTGTGCTCTGATACAGAGCTGCTTGCCCGGATGCGGGCAGCGGGCCAGCCGTGGGCGGTTTCCAGTCTGGCACAGGCGGCGGGCATCGCTGCGCTGGACGAGACGGAATATGTGGCGAAGGTGCGTGCATTGATCGAAGCACAGCGGCCTGTGCTGGCAGACGGCCTGCGGGCGCTGGGCCTGCGGGTGATCGAGGGCCGGGCTAACTATCTGCTGTTCCGCGCGCCGGAAGCGCTGGGCGAAGCGCTGCGCCGCAAGGGTGCGGTACTGCGCAGCTGCGGCAATTATCCGGGCCTTGATGCCAGCTGGTACCGCACCGCCGTGCGCACAGAAAACGAGAACCGGCAGCTGCTTGCACTGCTGGCCGAAACCCTGCCGGAGGTGGCACAATGAGCAAGGCAAAATGCATTATGGTGCAGGGCACCATGAGCGGTGCGGGCAAAAGCCTGCTGTGCGCGGCGCTGTGCCGCATCTTTGCACAGGATGGCTACCGCGTGGCCCCTTTCAAAAGCCAGAACATGGCCCTGAACAGCTTTGTCACTCGCAACGGTGCAGAGATGGGCCGTGCGCAGGTGGTGCAGGCACAGGCTGCAGGCGTGGAGCCGGATGTGCGCATGAACCCCATCCTGCTCAAGCCCAGCAGCGATGTGGGCAGTCAGGTGATCGTGAACGGCAAGGCCCGGGGCCAGATGCCTGCCGCCGCCTACTTTAAAATGAAGCGCAGCCTTATCCCGGACATTCTGGAAGCCTACAACAGCCTTGCCGCCGAGAACGACATCATCGTGATCGAAGGCGCGGGCAGCCCGGCAGAGATCAACCTGAAAGCCGACGATATCGTGAACATGGGCCTTGCAAAGCTGGTGGATGCGCCGGTGCTGCTGGCGGGCGATATCGACCGGGGCGGCGTATTCGCGCAGCTGTACGGCACTGTGGAGCTGCTGGAAGCCGACGAGCGTGCCCGCATCAGGGGGCTCATCATCAACAAGTTCCGGGGCGATGTGGAGATCCTGCGGCCCGGCCTTGCCATGCTGGAAGAAAAAACGCAGCTGCCCGTGCTGGGCGTAGTGCCGTACCTGCGGGTGGAGATCGAGGACGAGGACTCCCTCTCCGACCGGCTGGATACAAAAGCTGCGGTCAAGCCGCTGGATATCGCCATCCTGCGCCTGCCGCATGTGTCCAACTTCACCGACTTTATCCCGCTGGAACAGCACCCGCTGCTGGGCGTGCGGTATGTGCAGCGCACCCGCCAGCTGGGTGCACCGGATCTCGTCATCCTGCCCGGCACCAAGAACACCATGGACGACCTGCGCTGGCTGCGGGAAAGCGGACTGGAAGCGGCGGTGCTCAGGCTTTCGGCAGCCGGTACGCCGGTGCTGGGCGTGTGCGGCGGCTATCAGATGCTGGGCGAACAGCTCTGCGACCCGGCAGGGGAGGAGAGCGGCACCCCCTGCACCCTGCGGGGCCTTGGCCTGCTGCCCACCACGACGGTGTTCGGCACCGAAAAGCACCTGACCCAGACCGCAGCCTGTGTGACCACAGAACCCTTTGCAGGCGCAAAGCTGACGGGCTACGAGATCCACGCAGGCCGCACCGAGGTGCGGGGCAGTGCGTTCTGCATCCTTGCAGACGGCACGCCGGAGGGCTGTGTGCAGGACGGTGTATTCGGTACCTACCTGCACGGCCTGTTCGACACCGGCGAACTGAACCGAAAAACTGACCGCATTTTTGTGCAAACGGAAGGGCATCGATCCGGCCGGGGCCGAGCTTATCCCCATGGAGCAGTACCGTCAGCAGCAGTTTGATCTGCTTGCCGATGGTGTGCGCGCGGCACTGGATATGCCCGCTATCTATGCCGCCATGGGAAT
>ENA-OQJW01000192-OQJW01000192.1-human-gut-metagenome-genome-assembly--contig:-NODE-192-length-11523-cov-2.806072_pt1 | contig 11523 bp, 8 predicted proteins | sample MGYA00242619_ERZ504786 | MGnify/ENA primary metagenome ERZ504786 (study PRJEB26092, sample SAMD00036357) | human gut metagenome | host: Homo sapiens | study: EMG produced TPA metagenomics assembly of... | reverse complement strand
AAGGCTACCACCTGTCTTTTCCTTACTGCGGGTGCAGGAGTCAGTAGTGTATGGGCAACACCGGAAACAACAGAATCTATGAGAACCGAAATGGTACAACAGCAAACTGTAACCGTAAGCGGTGTGGTGAAAGACAAGGAAAGGGGAGCCTATCATTGGTGCCAATATCATAGGAAAAAGGAACGACCAACGGTACCATTACCGATTTGACGGTAAATATACGCTGAAGGTAAAAAATGCCAAATCCATATTGGTTGTTTCTTATATCGGTTATCAGACTCAGGAAATTCCAGTCGGAAATGGTGGTAAGAAAGATATTACCCTGCAAGACGATTCCGAACTGATGGATGAAGTGGTTGTAATCGGTTATGGTACGCAGCGCAAGGGAGATGTAACCAGTGCGGTGGCTTCTGTGAAGGCCGAAGACTTTACAGCAGGTAAGATTGGAGATGCAGCCGAACTGATTAAAGGTAAAGTGGCAGGATTGACCATTGCGAAAGGCTCCGGTGATCCGAATGCGGAATCTACAATTCGTTTGCGTGGTGTGATTTCATTGCAGGGAGGCTCTACTCCATTGGTATTGGTGGACGGAATAGAAGGTGGTTTAGGAACGGTTTCCCCCGAAAACATAGCTTCTATTGATGTGTTGAAGGATGCTTCTGCGGCAGCTATTTATGGTACACGAGGTGCTAATGGCGTTATTTTGATTACTACAAAAAACGGCCAGCGCGAGTCGCGTACGGCTGCCAATTATTCCGGGTATATGTCTCTTTCCAAGTTTGGCAAGACGCTTGATTTCTATGGAGCAGAGGAAATCCGTCAGGGATTGACAAACTATGCTGATAAAGGGTATGATACGGATTGGTTGGATGCGGTATCCCGTACTGCATTTACTCATAACCATAATTTTAATATTTCCGGAGGATCAAAAAATACCACTTATTCTGCGGATTTTACGTATCGCAAAGAGGAAGGTGTGTTGCTTGAGACCTATAATGAAGAGATGAGAATGAGGTTTGATGTTTCTCACTGGATGTTAAATGATATGTTGAAAGTGAATTTCAATATGGTAAAGACATTCCATAAGAATGGTCCGATTGATGCGGCAGGTCTGGGTATTTACCGACAGGCTATTATGCGTAACCCTACTGAACCCATCTGGAATGAGGATGGAACTTTTTACGAGAATTTTGCCGTAAATTATTATTATAATCCGGTAGGTATCATCCGTGAACAGGATGGTAAATACAATAGTGAGAATACCCGGATGACGGGGAATATCACCTTTGAACCGATTAAAAACTGGCAGACCAACCTCATGTTAAGCCGTAGGGTTACTAGTGATCATAATCGTGGATATTATACTTCCGAATATTTTTCACAGAAGAGCGAGAATCACACAGGATATGCTTATCATTCTCAGAATGAATATACCACAGATAATCTGGAAGTTACTTCTAAATATAATCATACTTGGAATAAACATCGTTTTGATGCATTGGTGGGATATAATTACCAGTATAATGTAAATGAAGGTTTTGGAGCTAATAACTATGATTATCCAACAGATTTTTATCTTTGGAATAACTTGGGATTAGGTACAGCTTTGAAAGATGGAAAAGCCGGCATGAGCAGTTACAAGAATGACAATACCTTGATTGGTTTCTTCGGACGTGTAAGCTATGGTTACGATAATAAATATAATGTTCTGCTGAGTGTACGCCGTGAAGGCTCTTCCAAATTTGGTGAGAACAATAAATGGGCTACTTTCCCTTCTGTTTCTTTGGGATGGACTATCAGTAACGAAAAATTCATGGAAGGCCTTACGTGGCTGAATAACTTAAAGTTACGTGCCGGTTATGGTGTGACAGGTGTCATTGTAGGTGACTCTTATAATTCATTAACCCGGTATGAGTATGGTTCTCCTTATTTCTATGATAATGGCGTCTGGCATCAGGGGTTAAGCGTAAAATCCAATCCTAATCCTGATTTGAAATGGGAAACTTCCAAGGATTTAATATTGGTCTGGACTGGGCTGTATTGGATGAACGCCTGAGTGGTTCTATTGATGTATATCAGAAGAAGACTTCGGATATGCTATATGATTTTACGGTACCGACTCCTCCCAATTTGTATAACAAGACTTTGGCTAATGCCGGCAAGATGCGTAACCAAGGTATTGAAATTGCTGTCAATGCCATTCCTGTACGGACAAAGGATTTTGAATGGAAAACCACAGTTACCGCCTCTCATAATGCGAACAAATTATTGAGTCTTTCAAATGACTTGTATGAGACTTCAAATCAGATAGATCATGCTTATTTGGGTGAACCTATCAGTCTTTCTACCCAGCGGATGGAAGTGGGGAGATCTATGGGACAATTTTATGGCATGAAGTCCGTTGGTGTTTCAGAAAACGGACTTTGGATGGTTGAGAATACGAAGACTGGTGAGATTGAAGAGTTTACAGACAATATGCTGTCTAATGATGACTACCGTCAATATTTAGGGAATGCTCTTCCTAAATTGTATTTGGGATGGAACAACTCGTTCAGATATAAAAATTTTGATTTATCTTTCCAGATGACAGGCCAGTTTGGTTTTAAGATTCTGAACGAGCCTCGTGCTTATTATGAGAACAACTCGATCGCTTATAATCGCTTGAAATCTGTGCAAAAGGCTCCTTATGGTGGACAATATACCTTATCAACAGCCCAAAAACAGACTTTTGTAAGCTATTATTTGGAGGATGGTGATTTTTTGAAAATGACTAACATTACGTTGGGCTATAACATTCCATTGAAAAGCAGTAAGTTTGTAGAAAAATATCCGGGCTTATGTTTCTGCCGATAATTTATTCTGCATTACTGGATATGATGGATTGGATCCTGAAATGTCAAATGGTGATATTTGGTCTTTGGGTATTGACTGGCGCGATAAATATCCTTCTACCCGTTCATTCACTTTCGGTCTGAATGTATCTTTCTAACTTTTAAATGAAGAACTAACATGAAAACAATATTCAATAAAGCACTTTGGGCTTCAGCGATAGGAGCTTGTACCTTGTCTTTGGGCAGTTGTACAGATTTGAGCGAAACGATTTATGATACGATTGCTTCCGAGAAGTATGAGTTTACAGAAAAAGACCGGGCGGCCATGTTTGCTCCGGTATACAGCAGTCTTCGTGATGTGTATTGGGGATGGTATAGTTATGCCGATATGATGGACCAGTCGTCCGATTCATGGTGTATTCCTTATCGGATCAGTATCGGCTGGGGAGATTTGTACGTGTCTATGCACAAACATCAGTTCCATTCACAGATAGCCCATTTCAATGATACATGGAACCGTAACTATGCCGGTATCAATGCCTGTAACAAACTGTTGGCAGATGAAGTCATTGCTGCTGATATAACCACTTCTTCGCAATTAAGGGCTTATCGCGCTCTTTATTATTATATTTTATTCGATTTGTTCCGCAACATCCCATTGGATACGCAATATGAACATGAAGACGGATGGTTGCCCGAACAGGCAACTCCCCAACAGATGTGGGATTTCCTGATCAGTGAGTTGACGGATGTAAAGGGGAAATGTGGAACAAAAGTAGAAATGGGTAAGCTGAACGACTATGCCATCAATATGCTTCTGGCAAAAATGTATTTGAACCACAATGCATGGTTCAATGATTACTCTGATAATTCTTATTACGGAAAGGCTATTGATGAGGTAAATGAAGTGATTAACAGTGGCAAGTTCTCTTTGGCTCCGAATTATTCGGATAATTTTAGAGAAGATATTTCCGGTTCGCCTGAAATTATCTTTGGTATTCCGTTTGAATTCAATTATGCCGGAGGTAACTATATGGCAAATATGTGGATGCATGTAGCCGGACGTGCAACGTGGCAGTTTAACGGATGGGCTACCGGTGGGGCGGCTGTTCTTCCTCAATTTCTGGAAACATACGATGAAGAAGACAGCCGCTATGAAGACTGTTGGATATCAGGACAGCAATATGACTATGCCGGTGCTCCCATTTATGTGGACAGTGAACCTTTGGTATATACTCGGGAATTACATAGTATAGACAATCCCGGTTGCTATCCCTTTGAAAGTGAACGCTTGGTGAAATATGAAATACTTTCAGGCGACTATGGAACTTCTTATGATGATGTGCCTTTCTTCCGTTTGGCTGATGCTTATTTATTAAAGCGGAGTGCTTGCTTCGTTTAGGTGGTTACAATGGAGAAAGCGAGCAAGTGGCGGCCGATTTGGTAACAGCTGTACGCCAACGTGCCTTCAAGTCCGATCCCGGTAAAGCAACGGTTACTGTAGCTCAATTGAAGGGTGGCAGCCGTTATAACTACGGACATCGGGAGAATCAGGGAATCATGGGAGAAGCCGATAACTGGATTATCACAGAAGAAGGGGGCGATGATATTGAACTGGGTGGTTTGTTGGACGAACTGGCCTGGGAGTTTGTGGCAGAGCATCACCGTCGTCAGGACTTGATCCGTTTCCGTATAAACGGAACCAATCAGAATGTATATAATGGCAAGTCATGGTTTTGCAAAGATGCGAAGACGGATAAGACAGACAGGCATTGTGATATTTTTCCGTTACCTAAGTCTGCATTGGATGGCAACATTAAGTTGAAGCAGAATCCGGGATATGGTGGTGCCGAATAATGAATTCATTAATTAAAAAAAGAAAAGTACGATGAAAAAGAATTTTATATATGCTTTAATTGCTTGTTTCACTCTGTCACTGGCTGCATGCAGTACGGATCCGGAGGATGCTACCAGCAAGCATGTGTACGGGGAGAATGAAAATCCCTATCTGAAGACGAATGCGGATGCTGTGGTTTCTACCAAAGCAGAGTTTCCCATCAGCCGTTTGGAAGCGAAGACGGTTAAACTGACTGATTATGCAGAAAAGTTTCATACGTATTTGGGGATGACGGTAGATGAGACGTTGGCTGCATTGTCTAATGGGAGTGTGGTGTTTTATCCTATCAATATATCGAAAAACTGTTGGAATAGAACAGCTCCTACCAAGGGTACCAACGGTTGGTACTATAATACGGCAGGCGGTGTTTGTGATGCAGCTTCTGGTATAGCTAGTATTGAGTTGGATGCAACAAAGAAGGAGCTGGTTCTTAATGTGCTCGAAACCGCTTCTGTAGGTACAGCTATCTCCATTAACGTTGGATTTGCTATAAACAATGGTGCAAATTTTGATGATTATGTACGTTTTGCTTTTGATGTGACCGTTACTGATCCGGGACGTATTGTTGTTGCCAATACTATTCCAGCAGGTGACTATTCTGCATTTTCTATTGAATTTGCAGATTATCAGGAGGTGATAGAAAGTTGTTTGGGGCTGACTTTATCTGAATTCATTACCGCTTGCAAAGAACCGGGAGGCCCGATTGCTCTGTATATGGTCGATAGTGAATCTGGTGAATGGAATACTACTAGTGATTATACTGCTGGTGGTAGTGGAATAGGTTATTGGCTGACTTCTAATTTAAAAGTAACGAATTGGAGTGATGATGGTTCGACTGGTAGTGTTTTGTTTGTTGAAACACAAGAGAATGGTGATATGGTTAATATAGGTCGAAATCCAGCTTCAACTTCCGGTTCTGTTTTAATGTAAATTTTGTATATGCGCTTAAGGAGGATAATAGTAAATTCGTAGAGTTTATTGTTAAAGCAACGTTGGAATAATATTTTATCGAGGGAAATCAGTATCTATAATGGATATTGGTTTCTCTTTTTTTATTTAGTAAATTCAGAAAAAACAAATGTGTGAAAATATTATTATTAAGAAGTCTTTTAGTGACTTTATTAGGATATTTTAGCTTTATAAATGTTTTAGCTGAAACGAATGACCATCAAAAACTTTATATATGTGTTAGTGGTAATGGGGTAAATATTGACTTTACCGCAGGCATTTAAATGGGACTCCAATAAAAGCTATAATTATGAAGAAATTATTGTGCAAAGAATTACTATTTGCTTTATCCATTTTTTGCTGTTTCTTTATTGCCTTCAGCAGTTGCAGTGACAGCGAGGATGAAAGTATTATCCTCCAGCTCACCCTAGACAGCAGTCAGCAAAGCAAAACACTATTTTGGGATGAGACAGAAGCTTCCGTAAAGTTCTCCGCTACCGGTCCTTGGACAGCCACTGTAGAAGATGTAACCAGCCGTGCCACCGATTCCAGTTGCACTTGGATTAAACTGCCCCGATATGAAGGTGAGGCAGGCGAAATTTCATTGCCCATGTTGTTGCAGAAGAATGATAGCGAAAACTATCGGGAAGCAACTCTTGTCATAGTATGCGGAGAATCCGAAGTAACCGTCCATATCCGCCAGGAAGCTAATCCCAATGCTGTGTTAACCTTGAATTCGGCTGATATCAAAGATTTTGATAAATATTACAAACCTATTGAGTTTAGTAATATGAATATGCTTCGCAGTGATGCGCGCTGGTCATGGTGGCGCATGAAGCAAAGCGAGCATTTCTTCGTGTTTTGGGAACCGGGGTTCGGCAACGATCCGGGAGCAGAGTCAGTGCCGGAGGTATTGCGTGTAGACATTGATGATTTATTGGCAAAGGCCGAACAATTCTACCGGACAAATATCGAAACCTTGAAGTTTGCTGACACTGGGCAAAACAAGTCTTTTCTGGATAAATATAAGATGGAGATTTACTTGCTGTATCAGACTGAGTGGCTTGCTACAGGTTCCGGTTACGACAATACAATCGGTGCATTGTGGGTAAATCCCAGCACCTGCCAACCGGTAGGTTCTACCATTGCGCACGAAATAGGACATAGTTTCCAGTATCAGGTAAGTTGTGACAAGATGTTGAACGGAGAGGCGGACTTTTCGCAAGTAGGATTCAGATACGGTTATGGGTCGAGTGGTGAAGGTGGAAATGGCTTTTGGGAACAATGTGCGCAATGGCAGTCGTTCCAAGATTATCCGGCGGAGCTGTTCGGTTACCATGTAGATGTGTGGAAAGCCAATTACCATCGCCATTTCAATCATGAATGGATGCGTTATGCCAGTTATTGGTTGCAATATTACTGGGCGCAGAAACATGGAGTCGATGTGGTAGGGAATGTCTGGACACAGTCGCGCTATCCGGAAGATCCGCTCATGACTTATCAGCGTCTGTACTGTAACAATGACTTGCAAACACTTTATACGGAACTTTATGGCTACGCTACCCGTATGGTGACTTATGATATGGACGTGGTGCGGAATTATGTCACAGAGACCGCTTGCAATTATACAACGAAAATGTATGATGCAGCCGGAGGATATTATCAGGTAGGCTATGCCAGCTGTCCGGGCACTACTGGATTCAATATCATTCCATTGAACGTTCCCGAAGCCGGAACAACGGTCAAGGCGAATTTTGCCGGACTGGCTGTGGGATGTGCTTTGGCAGAAGAGGATCCGGGAACGACATTGGATGCCGACGGCAATGTGGCAGGTACGGCTACCGCTTACAACAATAATGGTGGCAATACGGCAGCCGGATGGCGATATGGATTTGTGGCTATTGTGAATGGAGCTCCACAATACGCATCTATGAATAAGGAAAATGCAGGAGTGGTTTCTTATACGATACCGATCGGAACAGAAAAATTATGCCTAGTGGTAATGGGCGCTCCCGTTCAGTATAAGTCACATCCATGGAATGATGATGAGACTGACGATGAGCAATGGCCTTACAAAGTAAAGTTTGAAGGAACGGACTTGCTTGGCAATTTCTCTATTGACGAGACGGCTATGCCTAAAGATATTACATTGACATTCGATGTGAAGTGCAATGCCGGTTCCGAGGATTATCCACAAGGAACGGTGGACCTGAAAACAAATAAAGATTTGGCACAGGCGTTTGTCATGAAGCCTGCCGTGTTGGAAAGTAAACTGGCCAGTGTAGGTACAGAACCTGCCGAGGACAAAGTGGTTATCGCACTCAGTCAGACTGACGGCACTTTTGCTTACACTTCTACTGCCAATAACGGATTTTGGTGTGAAGCCAATGGCAACGTAGGCAACTGGGGTGATACGGCACCGGTCTATGTAGAATTCAGTGGACTGACCATGACATACGGACACCGGAAAGGAGTAAGTGTTGCCGGCCAGAAATATATGTTGAAACCTACTCTGATATATACCAGAAATGGTGTACAGTATAAAGCGACTATTGTGTTGAATATGCAATTTTAATAGCTGTTTACATCGTACACCTCCAAGAGGATAAAAAAATAGTCTAAACGAATGGAAGAATAGTACAACCGCCTAACTGTCAAATTCATAAAATGAGATTTATTGGACGATTCTGCCATTACATTATATTATATCTTCCCTTTCTTGTAATTTTTTATTTTACTTTGCAAGTGAACAACGTATATAACCGATAGATTATGAAAAACAACAAGAAACTCTGTCTTGCAATTTTATCTTTGCTTTTATTGATTAGAAATGCTTCATTTGCAGCCAAGGAAAAGAAATATGTACTCTCTTCACCCGATGGAACATTGAAAGTGGAAATCAGCGCCGGAAACGAACTGGCCTACCAAGTGATGCATGGAAATGATACAATTCTCTCACACTCTAATATAGGTTTGGTTCTGGAAAACGGAACTATAGTAGGTAAAACTCCCCGTATCACAGGGGAAAGAAGGAGAAAGATAAAGGATAACATAGAATCACCTTTTTACCGTTTCAAGGAGTTCGTTGCAACAGGCAACGAACTCGACTTGAAGCTGAAAGGCGGGTTCGGAATCATCTTCCGTGCATACAATGAGGGAGTCGCCTATCGATTCTATACCACACAATCTTCGGATATCATTATAAAGGAGGAACAGGCCGAGTTTAATTTTAAGGAAGATTATACGGCTTATCTTCCTTATACCACCAATGATAAAAAACCGATGGTGATGGCTTATCAGAATGTATATGACATCACTCCTCTGTCAAAAGCACAGCCTAAACTGGCTTTTCTTCCGGTTACCGTGGATTGCGGCAGCGTAAAACTGACCCTGTTGGAGTCAGATTTGGAAGCTTATCCGGGCATGTTTGTGCAGTCACAGCAGGGAAAGTATGGATTGAAAGGTGTCTTTGCTCCTTATCCGGCTAAAACAGACTTTTATCCTTGGCGGAAGCAGGAATATGTAACTGAAACTACCGATTTTATATCCCGTAGCCGTGGCTCCCGTTCCTATCCGTGGCGTGTGTTGGCCATTACGGAGAAGGATACGGATATGCCGGTCAACAACCTAGTCTATGCTCTGGCTTCTCCCAACCGTATCGGTGATACCTCATGGATAAAGACAGGCAAAGTGGCATGGGATTGGTGGAATGACTGGAATCTGAAAGGAGTGCCGTTTAAAGCCGGTATCAACATGGATACGTATAAATATTATATCGATTTCGCCAGCCGGAACGGATTGGAGTTTATTGTGTTGGATGAAGGATGGTATACCCCGAAGAGCGGGGATATGCTGACCGTTATTCCCGAACTTGATTTGCCGGAACTGATAGCATACGGCAAATCCAAAGGGGTGGAAATAGTGCTTTGGACGGTGTTTAATGTACTCGACAGCCAGTTGGAAGCAGCTTGTAAGAAATATGCGGATATGGGAATCAAAGGTTTTAAGGTGGATTTCCTGGATCGTGATGATCAGACTGCCGTCGAAATGGTGTATCGCATCGCTGAGATGACGGCCCGGTATAAATTAACCCTTGATCTGCACGGCATTTACAAACCGACAGGTATCAACCGTACCTACCCTCATATTATCAATTTTGAAAGCGTGTTCGGCATGGAAGAGGTGAAATGGACGGATATCAAGAATAATATGCCTCTTTATGATGTTACTTTCCCCTATATCCGTATGATGGCGGGACCGGTGGATTATACGCCGGGAGCTATGCGCAATGCCACGAAGGCAGATTGGCGCGCTATGTATTACACACCGGCCAGCATGGGAACCCGGTGTCATCAGCTGGCTGCCTATATTGTACACGATTCTCCTTTTACCATGTTGTGTGATGCGCCTACCAACTATCTGAATGAGCAGGAATGTGTGGATTTCATAGCTTCTCTGCCTGTGGAGGTGGATTCTACTTTTATTGCTTCGGGCGAGTTGGGAAAATATATTGTAACAGTGCGTAAGAAGGATGTGAACTGGTATATCGGTGGTATGACCAATTGGGATGAACGTGATGTGCAGCTCGATTTCTCTTTCCTTCCCGAAGGAGTGTCTTATACGGCTGTTTTGTTTAAAGACGGTGTGAATGCCAACAAGCAGGCCGAGGACTATCGGAAGGAAACCATCCGGATTGATAAGGACAGCCGGTTGACTTTGCATCTGGCGTCGGGTGGCGGATTCGCCATGAAGTTGGAGCTTTGCCCTGTTCACGGACAGGTTACCGGTATTCCTGAAGGGAAAAATATTCCTTCTTTCTATCAGAAATACATAGAGACAGAAGGTCTGTATGTCACCTCTTCTGGAAAGGTGAGCGATGAGGCCTTATTGAAAGCTTGTGATATCATCAGTTTGATGTTGGCAAAACGTCCGGATGTGAAGGCACACATGGTGAAGAAAGGCTGCCACGTCATGATAATCGGTAAAGATGAGGAAACTTGCGATTTGCCGGAGTTTGCCCATATCTGCAATTGTGAGGACAGCATTAAATATTGGAACTGGCGTGCCCGTGGTTTTGGCGGAGCACCGGAAGATGAATTTTCATCCAGTTGCGGAGAAGAGAATCTGCTGGCATTGCCGCAGGATAAATATGTAGGTGAGAATATCCTGATTCATGAGTTCGCTCACCTTATTCATACGGTAGGTATAGTGGGAGTGGAGCCAGACTTTAATGAGCGTTTGGAGGCACTTCGTCAGAATGCAATCCGGAAAGGGCTGTGGGAAAAGACGTATGCAGTGAGCAATAAAGAGGAATACTTTGCCGAGTGCGTACAGTCTTTCTTTAACTGTAACCGCTATGCCGAACCTGCAAACGGAGTTCATAACTGGGTGAACCGCCGCACGAAACTGAAGACGTATGATCCGGATATGTATCGGTTGTTGCAGGAATATTTTTATGAGATAGAAATTCCCATTCATAATGTGGTGCATGAATAAGCGTCGCAGGGACAAATAGAATTTTGCTATATAGAGATGAATAAGATACGATTGGTTGTTGCTTCCTTATTGTTGGGAGCTGCTACAGGCTTTGCTCAGAAGCCTTTTAATGCTTCGGGTACGGGGAATCCCATTATTCCCGGATATTTTGCCGATCCCACGGTGAAGAAGTTTGGCGATACGTATTATATGTATGCCACTACGGATGGCAGTGGGGCCGGTTTCGGTCCTGCACAGGTGTGGACCAGCAAGGATTTTTGTAAACTGGACGTTAATGCCCATGAACTGGCCGGACAGTCATTGGATATGGGCTCCCGATGTGATGAAACATACGGATGGGAATTATTTATA
>ENA-OQJW01000188-OQJW01000188.1-human-gut-metagenome-genome-assembly--contig:-NODE-188-length-11661-cov-3.233830_pt1 | contig 11661 bp, 12 predicted proteins | sample MGYA00242619_ERZ504786 | MGnify/ENA primary metagenome ERZ504786 (study PRJEB26092, sample SAMD00036357) | human gut metagenome | host: Homo sapiens | study: EMG produced TPA metagenomics assembly of... | reverse complement strand
TCAGTGCATCAGCCATTTCCTGCCCGATGTTTTTATACTGTCTGTAATCAATTCCTCCATCTGGATTCGAGCCTGTGCTTCGTTCAACAGGTTCGGAATAATCTTATCTCTGAAATCATCCTCCATCGTATCCCATTCATCCTCATCTTCATAAGTCTTTAGGATATCTATAGGAATCGGGCGGGCGCCATTGCACCAGCGGCTGTACATCGTCGTGTCATCTGCGATTAATTCCGAAGCTGTCAGAGTATCATCCAGATATGCAGAGAACAGACTGCGTACAAGCTGGTGCTGCGGGTAGGTTTTCTTTTTATTTCCAATAATACACCAATCACATTGGCGAAGGTCAGTCTGTTTCTCATCTGTGTGCTCCTTTCAGAGAGGATTTATCAATCCCGCTATCTATCTTATCTGTCTTTCTATATTTTCATTCTTTGAAAAGTTTCTATGTCAAGTCGCGGTCAAGTGACCGTCAATTATTTTATTCTCTATATTTTACTACAATTAACTTACAAAACGTAGCCGGGCGGCATCAGAAATGAAGCAAATCGGCTACAACAATCATAACACAAAACAAACTTATGTTCTACAAGAATATCGAAATGTTTTAACTGTACATTGAAAACTTCATGAGTTGTATTCACAGTCAACGGACTTTGCGATGATACTTAAAGCAATTTAAGCGGAGCAAAGAACAGACACTTCCGTCAAGGGTGGGAGATGATCTCGCGCAGGAGAGGCCCACAGGCAGGTTTCAGTAGTGAGAAATCGGTGCTAAAGAATCCAGACAGTGGATACGTAGAAAACCAAACTAAGAGTACTGGAACAATCTTACTTTAGGAACCGCTTATTGCGGGTAGGAAAGAAGGTGGTTAATGAGAATATTACGAGAGGAGGCAGGACTACCATGAAAACAGAACTTGATACAAGAGCGTTATTAAATGTAAAGGAAATGTGTGAGTACCTTGGTATTGGACAGACGAAAGCAAGAGAATTGCTTTCCAATCCGGCCAATGGTTTCACGGTAAGAATCGGTAACAGACTATATGCTCATAAGGGCAGATTAGACCACTGGTTACTGAATCAGATTCTTTCATAAATAAGAACACGGAGGAGTTTCAAAATGAGAATTCAATTTTTGAAACGGATTGATAATTGTAAGGTTTTATGGTAGAATAGGGACGATATTTGGAATCCTTCCTATTCTACACTTAGGAAGGAGGCATAAATGGGTAAATCCCTTAATGGTAAAGAATTAGGTAAAGGCTTATCACAGAGAAAGGATGGTCTTTATCAGGGAAGATTCGTGAATCGTTTTGGCAAGAAGCAGACGGTTTACGCAAAGACGCTGAATGAGGTAAGACAGAAGCTTAGAAACGAACAGTATGAGGATGAAAAGGCACTCAATGTTGTTGCGAAGGACGTAACGCTTGACGAATGGTATGAAATCTGGATGGATACCTGCAAGAAGAATTGCAGAGACTCCACCAAGGAGACATACGCAGGTCATTATCGCAGAATACAGAAGGCTCTGGGATGGAGAAAACTCACATCCTTGAATTTACTGATTATGCAGCAGGCGATTAACGAACTGGAAACAGACAATGAGCGTAAGAATTCGAAAAAGATACTGGTCGATATGCTGGAGAAAGCAATAGACTCTGATTTACTTATCAAAAATTCTGCTAAGCAGATCAATACTGTGATTTCTAAAGAGGTTAAGAAAGAACGTAGAGTATTAACGGTAGGTGAAACGGAGCTTTTTTTTAGCTATGCGAAGGACACATTCTACTACAATTTATATGTAGTGGCAATCGACACAGGAATGCGTATTGGTGAGTTGATGGGGCTTCAGTGGTCTGATGTAGACTTTGAAAAGAAGGTTGTACACGTCAGACGTTCCTTATGCTATTTCCGCAAGGATGGCAAATATGTCTTTGAATGGCATGATACCAAGACGCATAACAGCAAGCGAACCATTCCCTTAACAACAAGAGCTATGGAAGCTCTGAAAAAACAAAGAGTTCGCGGGCAGGAGATTCTGCTTAAGAACGCACAAACAGCACAGGACGAATACAAGAATCTGGTTTTCGTAACCAGAAACAATCGACCTACACAGCAGTTCATCGTACAGGAATGTATGGATGTAACAACGAGACGAATTCAGAAGGAACACCCGGAATTTGAGAGGTTCTCTCCTCATTGTTTCCGTCACACCTTTGCAACAAGGGCAATCGAGAACGGAATGCAGCCTAAGAGCGTGCAGAAGCTTCTCGGACATGGCTCCTTACAGCTGACAATGGATTTGTATTGTCACGTAACAGATGATACCTTGTTTGACGAGATGAGGAAGATGGAAGCGGTGTAAAGTGTGTAAAAAGTGTGTAGTAAAGCAATTTGAGACAATAATAAAGGCGTGAAAGCCTTATAAACAGGAGGTTTTAAGATAAAATGGAACAGTATAAGCAGGAATTTATAGACTTTATGGTGGAGAGTGACGTGCTGAAATTTGGTGATTTCACATTAAAGAGCGGTCGTAAATCACCATTTTTCATGAACGCGGGAGCATATGTGACAGGCTCACAGCTTAAGAGACTCGGAGAGTACTACGCAAAGGCTATCCATGCAAACTACGGAGATGACTTTGATGTATTATTCGGACCTGCATACAAGGGAATTCCGCTTGCAGTGGTAACAGCTATCGCATACCATGAGCTCTATGGCAAAGAGGTGCGCTACTGCTCAGACAGAAAAGAGGCAAAGGATCACGGTGCAGACAAGGGAGGCTTCCTTGGAAGCAAGCTTAAGGATGGCGACAGAGTAGTCATGATAGAGGATGTCACCACATCCGGTAAATCAATGGAGGAGACAGTTCCAAAGGTAAGAGAAGCTGCAGATGTCACAATCGTAGGCCTTATGGTGAGCCTTAACAGAATGGAAGTCGGACAGAGCGGCAAGGTAAGCGCGCTCGACGAAATCCATGAGAAGTACGGCTTTGAGGGCAGGGCTATCGTTACAATGGAAGAGGTCACAGAGTATCTCTACAACAGAGAGCATGATGGCAGAGTAGTTATTGATGACACAATCAAAGCAGCTATAGATGAGTACTATAAGCAGTACGGCTGCAAATAGGAGAATATAAATTGCTTGGCAGAAGAAAACGTAACAGGTATAAGTTTACGGAAAAGAAGCAATCTAAGAGGGGGATAGCTGCACTTGTTGTGGCTATCCTCATAGAGATTGTATATATAGTTTTTTTGAATGCGGCATTCAGAGGAGATGGCAATCTGTCTATGTACTATGGCAGTGCCGGTATACTGATGCTTGGCATATCTCTGGCAGATTTCGGGTTTGCCATCAGAAGCCTCTTTGATGAGGAATCATTCATGACGTTTCCACGACTGGCAGTGTTTTTTTCACTCATAGCGGTAATCAGCTGGGGAGGAACATATGCTGCAGGTTTTATATATGAAAGAAAGATTATAGGGATATATGAGTTATAAAGAGATTTATGAGCTCTCCAATGAGCTTTACGCAGAGCGATTAGAGCTTGTGGAGGAGCGGATAGAGCAGATCATCAGAGAGCCTGCGATAGAGCCGGCTTTTGCAGATTATTTCACAAGTGTGGCAAAGTGCCTAAACACTATTAAAAACCATAGCGCAGATAAGGAATTTAACGATTTATTCTATTCACAGTTTGATAAAGAAAATTACGAGAAAAGCTATGCCAACCCGGCATACGCCGTAAAGGTGCTCGGAGATGAGTATGGTCAGCTTTTATCGGCTGTATATGCAAAAATTGCCGGAAGCATTACACATATCTATCAGGGGGATATAAAATATCTCTGCATTTATGCAGAGCTTATTGTAGAGCTTTACAATTATTTTGAGAATGCCAATGAGCTGAGTCCTGATGAGATAAGGGGCTGTATATACTCGTTCATGCATGATTATGAGGAGATTTTTGCAGAGGATGACAACAGAGCACTCCTTGACCCGGCTTATGATTACTATACAGAGCTTGTAAATGAGGCAGATTTGTCAAATGATGATTATCTGTATTCCTACGGACTGTATGTCGGAGAAAATGAGCGCGCCGGCAGAGCGCATCTGGCTTCATTTTCGGATGAGGAGATACAGGCCATGGCAGATACCTATACGGAAGGATACCGCATTGGCTTTATTACCTGCAACAAGGATATCTCAAAAAAGTCGGTGGTTCAGGTGGTTTATCCGCTTGGTTTTGAGCGTATGATAAGAGCAGCATTAAAGAATTTTGAGAAAATGGGTATGAAGCCTGCCATGAGACCATTTTCCACATCGGTCAATAAGCAGTTTGACTATGACCACAAGGAGGATATGGCACTGTGGCTTGACAAGGCATATGGGTGGAGGTATCGTCTTGAGTGCATGCACAATGCACTTGAGAGAATGAAGGATGTAGCATGCAAATGTGGAGGACCGGCTGTCATAGAGATATTTGGAGAGGAGCCGTTTGCTCCGGTTTCAAAGAAGGAGGCTGCGCACTTTAATGATGAGCAGCAGAAGCTTGTAGTCCATATGACAAGCGTGCGCTCACAGTATATGAACAGCTATATCCACAGCGAGGACAGAAGCTTTACGATTATTGCCTATCCGTGTGCTGCAATCGGATCTGATTATAAGGAAATTTTTACGGAGACTGTAAAGATTAATACTCTTGATTATGCACTTTACAGGGATATGCAGCAGAAAATCATAGATGTGCTCGATACAGCAGACAGGGTGCATATCGTCGGAACAAACGGTAACAGGACAGACTTGTATGTCAAGATTCATGAGCTTAAGGAGCCTTCAAAGGAGACGGCTTTTGAAAACTGTGTGGCTGATGTAAATATCCCTGTCGGAGAGGTGTTTACTTCACCGGTGTTAGAGGGCACAAACGGCAAGCTGCATGTCAGTCAGGTATATCTCAATGAGCTTAATTTCCTTAATCTGGAAATCGACTTTAAGGATGGCATGATTGATAAATATACATGCACCAATTTTGAGGATGAGGAAGAAAACAAAAAGTATATATCAGACAATGTGCTTTTCCATCACGACACACTGCCTATGGGTGAGTTTGCCATAGGCACCAATACGACAGCCTACCGTATGGCAAGAGTATACGATATCGCAGCAAAGATGCCTATTCTCATAGCAGAGAAGACAGGGCCGCATTTTGCGGTAGGTGATACCTGCTACACATACGATGAGGACAATATGACATACAACCCTGACGGAAAAGCCATAATTGCCAGGGACAATTCAGTTTCCATCCGCAGAAAAGAGGATATATCAAAGGCATATTTCAACTGCCACACGGATATCACAATACCATATGATGAGCTTGGAGCCATCACAGTTATTCGACACGATGGCTCAACATGTGATATAATAAGAGATGGCAGATTTGTGCTTGAGGGCGTAGAAGAGTTGAACAAACCGCTCGATACGCTTGATGCAGAAAGCAAATAATTGTTAGATGTATAAGGAGGATAAAATGGCAAAGGTTGGAATAGTTATGGGCAGCGACTCAGATTTAAAGGTGATGAGTAAGGCAGCAGATATGCTTGAAGAGCTCGGCATAGAGTATGAGCTCACCATCATCTCGGCACACCGTGAGCCGGATGAGCTTATTGAGTGGACAAGAGGCGCTGAGAATAGAGATGTAAAGGTAATAATAGCAGGAGCGGGAATGGCAGCAGCACTTCCGGGAATGTGTGCAGCGCTTTTTGCACTTCCTGTTATCGGAGTACCGCTTTCAGGAAAGAATCTGGATGGAATGGATGCAGTGTTCTCAATCATGCAGATGCCACCGGGAGTGCCTGTTGCCACAGTTGCAATTGACGGTGCGAAAAATGCAGCAATCCTTGCAGCAAAGATACTCGCAGCAGGTGATGATGCAATCCTTGAGAAAATCAAAAAGTATACAGCAGATATGAAGGCTCAGGTTGTAGCAAAGGATGCGAAACTGAAACAGGTTGGATATAAGCAGTATCTTGCTGAGAAATAGATTGTATTGTCATCTATAGGAGGGTTTTTATGGGTATATTGCAAAAGGCAGACAGATGTATGGATGAGGCAGCAGCCTTATTTGGCGAGAATAAGCTTTTTTTGGCAGAGAATAAGGCACAGGAGACAGCCGGTCTTTATAAGAGCTGTGGCGCATATGAGCAGATGGCAAAGACTGTCAATTTTATGGGAGTCATATATGCATCTATTGGAGACTTAAGCATGTCAATTGACTGCTACCTAGAGGCTATGGATGTAGCTGTGGAGCAGGGCTCAACAGAGATAATCATGCTTGTAAACAATAATATAGGCTCACTCTATATGGAGCTTGGATTGTATGAAAAGGCTATCAGATATTTCAACGAAGCACTGGAGCTGTGCAAGCCACCGCTGCATGGAGAGAGGGATAGCTATTATCAGGAGCTTCTCATGCTTCATCTGAATCTGTGCATATCATACACGGGAATTAATGAGTTTGAAAAGGCAGAAAAGCATCTTTCTGACGCGATACTCTTTAATGAGATAGCTGGCAGTGATAAAAACAGATTTCTGATAGATATGTCACAGGCACATATGCTATGGAAGATGGGAAATGAGGATGAGGTCAGAGATCATGTGGAAGAGCTGGTTGAGGGGGCGATAAACAATATCAATTCTGCCGATTATGTGCTTGAGATACTAAGCCTTTGCAATTTGTTTATGAATATGGGGGAGTTCGATGCATGGAAAAAGGTTATTGTGGAATATGAACGCTTTGCTACCGAAACAGAAAATCTGTTTTTCCAGAAGACCTGTGTCAAGATGTGGATGAAATATGAGAGCGCCATGGGTGATACAGAGGCGTACAACAAGCTGTGCGTATATTACGCAAATCTCCACTCTATGCAGGTGAAGGAGCAGATAAAGCGTCTTGGTGATACAATCGACCTTAAGCTTCAGCTTCAGGAGACTGAGTATGAGCGCCGTAAGGCAGTCAGACTCAACTACACAGATATGCTTACAGGCATGGGCAATAAGTTCAAGATGCGAAACGATTTTGAAAAGCTTGTGAGCAAAAATCAGGATTCAGATGGTGCAGGAATCACGTTTGGAGTAGTGGATATAGATTTCTTCAAGTCATTTAACAGAAACAGTGGCAGAGTCACAGGTGATGCAGTGCTAAAAGAATTGTCATCCATAATAAATGAGAGCATCAAAGATAAGGGAATGGGGTATCATTTCTATGGCGATGAATTCTACATAATCCTGCAGGAAACGGATGAGGATATCATTAAAAATATAGCCGAGCATATAAGACTTGAGCTTGCCAAAAAACAGATACTTCATGAGAGCTCTAAGGTGGATGAGTATCTGACTGTATCACAGGCATATGTTACCGCCCCGGATGTAAAGGTGCCGGATGAGTTTTCAAAGCTGTTCAAGACGGTGGATGAAGTGCTCAATGATGTGAAGGAAAAGGGTAGAAATGCATATAAGATAGTCTGATGCTTTAAGCGTATAAGACAACTATAAAATGACACGCAGCGTAAAACGTTGCGTGTCATTTTTAATGGATCTATATATACAGTTATAGTTATATTTGTACTTATACTTATATTTATACTTATACTTTTATATGGCTATATTGTCCATTTATATTCCGGATATAACAATATCAGTGCCTGCCTTCTCATATATATCTGCTGTCTCGGGAGAGATACCGGAGTCGGTGATTACCATATTGATGTCATCAAGCGATGCATAGCTTGATATGGATGTGGTATCAAACTTGGTGTGGTCTACAAGAGCCACAGTTTTAGCGGAGGCCTTGATACACATGCGCTTCAAATCAGCCTCGTATATACTGAAATCAGTCAGTCCGTCTTCTACAGAGAAGCCTCTTGCTGACACGAACGCGATATCTGTGTGTATCTTTTTGAGTAAATCAGCGCCAAGCAGTCCTTCTATGGAAGCGGATGCACTGGTTACGATACCGCCTGTCAGGATGACTGTGACACCCGGGATATCCTTTAGCTCTAAGGCCAGATTGATGCCATTGGTGATGACGGTCAGCTCTGTAAAGCCTGAAAGCTTCATGCCGAGAGTGTAGGCTGTGGAGCTGGCATCAAGGAATATACACATATGGTCACTTACGAGCTTTATCGCCTCGTTTGCAATCTCCTCTTTAGCTTCCTTGTTTTCCAGAGCGCGGTCATGGAACAGATAGGCCCTCGAGGTTAAATCAGTCATGTCATGGGTTTTATCCTTGTAGATAGCACCGCCGTGAGTCTTTGTCAGAAGCTTTTCCTTATCCATCTGGTTTAAATCTGTTCTTATAGTAGTGGTCGATACACCAAGCAGTTCGCTGAGCCTCACCTTGGTGGTGGCCTTGCGGTTTTCTTTTAAATAATCGAGAATCTTTTGTTGTCTTTCTAATTGCAGCATAGATTTTCCTCTTTCTTTTGATTTCTGTTGTATTTTTACGTACATATTTTTATCACAAAGCATTGCATAAATATATAATAACTCAAATAAGTAAATAAAGCCAGTATTTTCAATTATTTATGTTAGCTTTTGTTTAGTGATATTTAATTACATTTATTTTTACTTTTATTTACTTTTACTATTGCATTTTTTCTTTTAAAGTGTTATATTTATATCAACAAATAAAAGCAAACACAAATTATATAAGGCGGAGGTATTATTAAATGAAGTTTTTCGTAGATACAGCAAATGTCGAGGACATTAAGAAAGCAAACGATATGGGAGTCATCTGTGGAGTCACAACAAACCCTTCACTCATCGCAAAAGAGGGCAGAGACTTCAACGAGGTAATTAAAGAAATCACATCTATCGTTGACGGACCGATAAGCGGAGAGGTAAAAGCCACAACAGTTGATGCAGAGGGCATGATAAAAGAAGGACGTGAAATCGCAGCTATCCATCCAAACATGGTAGTTAAGATTCCTATGACAGTTGAGGGACTTAAGGCTGTCAAGGTGCTTTCATCTGAGGGCATCAAGACAAACGTTACTCTTATTTTTTCAGCAAATCAGGCAATTCTTGCTGCAAATGCAGGTGCTACATATGTTTCACCTTTCCTTGGCAGACTTGATGATATCAGCCAGCCGGGCATTGAGCTGATCAGACAGATTTCAGAGATTTTTGATATCTATGGATATGACACAGAGATTATTGCAGCTTCAATCAGAAACCCGATTCATGTCACAGACTGTGCACTTGCAGGAGCTGATATCGCAACAATTCCTTACAAGGTTATCGAGCAGATGACAAAGCATCCACTTACAGATCAGGGAATCGAGAAGTTCCAGGCTGATTACAGAGCTGTATTTGGGGATTAGATATTATAAACCAAAGACAGGTATAAATATTTTATTTCATGTCATAGATTTAACAGGAGAACAAAATGAACAAATTAGAGCTTCAGATTACAGCAAATGAAGTCAGGAAGGGTATCGTCACGGCTGTGCATTCTGCAAAGGCGGGACATCCGGGCGGCTCACTTTCTGCAGCAGATATATTTACATATCTGTATTTTGAGGAGATGAACATTGATCCAAAGAATCCTAAAAAGCCGGATAGAGACCGTTTTGTACTTTCAAAGGGACACACGGCTCCGGGACTTTACTCTACACTTGCGCAGAGAGGCTATTTTCCGGTTGAGGATTTAAAAACACTCAGACATCTGGGATCATATCTGCAGGGACATCCTGACATGAAGCATATCCCGGGTGTGGATATGTCAAGCGGTTCGCTCGGACAGGGCATTTCTGCGGCGGTAGGAATGGCACTTTCTGCAAAGCTTACAAATGATGATTACAGAGTATATACACTTCTCGGCGATGGCGAGATTCAGGAGGGACAGGTCTGGGAGGCTGCCATGTTTGCGGGCTTCAGAAGGCTTGATAACCTTGTTGTTATAGTTGATAACAACGGACTTCAGATTGATGGACCAGTGGATCAGGTGTGCTCACCATATCCTATTGGTGAGAAATTCAAGGCATTCAATTTCCATGTGATTGATCTGAAGGATGGAAATGACATGGATCAGATTGCTGACGCATTTAAAGAGGCAAGAAATACAAAGGGTATGCCGACGGCAATTATAGCACATACCGTAAAGGGCAAGGGTGTTTCATTTATGGAAAATCAGGTCGGCTGGCATGGCAAGGCTCCTAATGATGAGGAGTATGCAGTTGCCATGGAGGATCTGAGAAAGGAAGGTGAAGCATTATGTCAGAAGTAAAGAAAATCGCCACACGTGTCAGCTACGGAAATGCACTTGTAGAGCTTGCAAAGGAGCACGATGACGTATATGTTCTTGATGCTGATCTTGCGGCTGCCACACAGACAGCCATCTTCAAAAAGGAATTTCCAGATCGTCACATAGACTGTGGTATCGCAGAGTGCAACATGATGGGCATTGCTGCAGGACTTGCGGCTACGGGAAAGGTGCCATTTGCCAGTTCATTTGCCATGTTTGCGGCAGGTCGTGCGTTTGAGCAGGTGAGAAACTCTATTGGATATCCTCATCTTAATGTAAAAAATCGGTGCGACACACGCAGGTATTTCGGTAGGAGAGGATGGAGCCACCCACCAGTGCAACGAGGATATTGCACTCATGAGAGCAATTCCAGGCATGGTTGTAATAAACCCAAGCGATGATATAGAGGCAAGAGCCGCCGTAAAGGCAGCTTATGAGCATGAGGGCCCTGTATACATGAGGTTTGGCCGTCTTGCAACACCGATAATAAATGACAATGCAGAGTATAAATTTGAAATCGGAAAGGGTGTTACACTCCGTGAGGGCACGGATGTAGCTATCATAGCTACCGGTTTGTGTGTGGCAGAGTCACTTGCAGCGGCAGAAAAGCTTGCAGCAGATGGCGTAAATGCAAAGGTCATAAATATACACACTATCAAGCCTCTTGATGAGGAACTTGTTGTAGCTGCAGCAAAGGAATGCGGCAGGGTGGTTACCGTGGAGGAGCACTCTGTAATAGGAGGACTTGGAGCCGCGGTATGTGAGACACTTTCGCGTAAGGCTCCAACACCGGTAAAGACAATAGGCATACAGGACTGCTTTGGTGAGTCAGGTCCGGCGGTAGCTTTGCTTAAAAAATACGGACTTGATGCAGAGGGCATTTATGCATCAGTGAAGGATTTTTTATAAGTATTTAAAATAGTTTGGTTTTATCATTTTTCTTATTTTCCATAATATAATAATAAACTAATAAAAGAAAGGACAGCCGGGATACGGTTGTCCTTTCTTATACTTGTGCGCCTAGCGGCGCACGTTTCTAACGGGTTAAAGTCCCGAATCCGCCCGGTAGTGGGAAGGATATAGCCGAAAGCAAGGGTGTCCATCGTGAGATGGAATCTGAAGGAAACTGGATGTGAGGAATATACTAACTCACGGGCAAATCTCTGGTCTGACGAACAGAAATCTCATATGAGGTCATGCATGTGGGTAAGGCAGCAAGCCATGTTGAAGCCCGATAACTACACGGAATCATGCATGATAAATGAGGCAGATGGATGGAGAGGAAGAAACGTGTGGTACCTAGGGAGGTCTGTGCGGTATGCCTTGAAAGAGGTAACCATTGCATAAAGCAATGCTGAACG
>ENA-OQJW01000187-OQJW01000187.1-human-gut-metagenome-genome-assembly--contig:-NODE-187-length-11734-cov-2.651245_pt1 | contig 11734 bp, 12 predicted proteins | sample MGYA00242619_ERZ504786 | MGnify/ENA primary metagenome ERZ504786 (study PRJEB26092, sample SAMD00036357) | human gut metagenome | host: Homo sapiens | study: EMG produced TPA metagenomics assembly of... | reverse complement strand
CTACGGTAGCGATACGTCCTACCATAACATAAGTAGCTTCACTTTTGTTCTTAAACATGGGTTTGTAAAAGTCTTCTGTAAAAAGTGTGGCACATGAATTAAAGAAAGCAGCCAGTGAAGCAACCAATGCACAGATGAATCCAATAGTTACAATACCTTTTACACCGGCAGGCAGAACATCCTTTACCATTACAGCAAAAGCTGCATCTGTATTTGACATATCAAATTCACCTTTTGCAGCTAAGGCGGCAGCTACCATCCCCGGAATAAGAAACATGAAGACAGGCAGGATTTTAAAATAACCGGCTGCAATAGTACCTCTACGGGCACGCTTCATTACTACATCATTATCTTCGCCTTTACGTTGTCCAAGTACACGCTGTACGATATGCTGGTCGGTACACCAATACCAGAAACCGATGATAGAAGCTCCGATAAATACCCAGAATCCAGGATAATCTTGATACATCGGGTCTGCTTCAGTCCAGTGAAACATATGGTTGGCACCATAAGCGTGTCCGTCTGCTCCTATATTCATGGCGCTACGCGCATGATCCATCATTTCTGTCCATCCTGTAGCAATATTACCGTCTCCCAAGGCTGACAGTCCCAGGAAAAGAACCAAGAAAGAACCAATGATTAAAATAGGGGTTTGAATAGCTGAGAGGGTCATTACTCCTTTCATTCCACTCAGTACGGTGAAGATGCCGGTCAAGACAATAAGTCCGATTGCCCCATACCAAAAAGGAAGTCCAAGTAAAAATTCCAAAAAGATACCTCCGGTATAGGCGGTTACACTAACTTTAGTAAGAATGTAGGCTATCAATGTGATGATAGAAAGCCATGAACCGGTACGTGGGGTATAACGGTATTTAAGGAAATCGGGCATGGTAATGATTTTGCCCATTTTATTGTTTAATAGTTGGTAGAATGGACAAAAAGACCATCCTAGAAGAAGAATCATCCAACCTTGCATTTCCCAGTGTGCCATACCTACTCCGGATTTGGCACCGGTTCCTGCCAAACCTACCAGATGTTCCGAACCCGATATTGGCTGCAAAGATAGCAGCACCAATGATGTACCATGGCTCACCTTTACCAAATAGATAATCTTCACTGCTTGCTCCTTGTTGCGAGCGTTTGTCTTTTTGTACAGAGCGCCATACCGCCCATATCACAGCTACAATGCCGACTGCCAGTATTGTCCAGTCCAGCCAGATGAATTCATGTGAATTCCAATTCATGATATTAAATATTTAAAGTTTAACAATTATTTTTCAACACCGAATTTAAAGATACATTGGCTGTGATAGGTCTGTCCCGGTTCCAGGATTACAGAAGGCCATTGTGATTTGTTGGGGCTGTCGGGATAGTGCTGTGTTTCCAGACAAACAGACGCGCGTTGCGGATAAGTAATTCCCTTTTTCCCTTTTACAGTTCCATCCAAAAAGTTGCCTGTATAGACTTGTATTCCCGGTTCATTAGTATATATTTCCAAAGTGATACCACTAGTGGGGCTGGTCAGTTTGGCAGCCAGTTGGTTGATATCACCTTTCGTGTTAAGTACCCAATTGTGGTCGAACCCGTTGCCGAATTTTATTTGTTCGTTTTCAAAATTAGTCACATCGGGGGCAATAGTTTTAGGAGTATTGAAATCAAATGGAGTTTCTGTTACTGCTATCATTTCTCCAGTGGTCATGAATGTGCTGTCAACGGGAGTGATGCTGTCTGCATTTACATAAAGAATATGGTCGGTGGCTGGATTGGCAGGGTTTCCACTCAAGTTGAAATAAGAGTGGTTAGTCATATTGATAACAGTCTTTTTGTCAGTTGTCGCTTTGTAGTTTATGTCGATGGCATTGTCTCTTGTCAGTGCATAAGTAACAGTAGCGGTTACATTTCCCGGAAAATTGGCATCTCCATCTGGTGACTTCATAGTTAGTGTCATAGTACTGTCGTTTAATTGGTTTGCTTCATAAACTTGGTATTGCCATCCTTTAGGACCTCCATGCAGGCAGTGGCCAAAATTATTTTGGGGCAGTTGAATGGTTTCTCCATCTATTACGATGACTCCTTTATTAATACGGTTGGCATAGCGTCCGATAGAAGCACCGAAGTCGCTGGGAATATTTTGGTAGTCAGCAATGCTGTCAAAACCCAGCACTACGTCTTTTAGATTTCCGTTTTTGTCAGGGACCATGATAGATACAATACGTCCGCCAAAATTGGTTACGCATACTTCCATTCCGGCTGCATTTTTTAGCGTATACAGTTTAACAGGTTTTACGCCATCCACTATTGTTTCATAATTAGTGGGGGCTAATCCGGACTTTGTAAGTGCTTCTTGAGATTGTTTGGGAGCGCAAGCACTTAACAATGTCAGTGCGATACCGGTTCCAGTAAAGGTTTTTTTCATGCTTTTCATGATATAAAAGTACTAATTAGTAATAGAGTATATGATTTTGGGTGTAAAAGTAACACTATTACTAATACATTGGATATGAAAAGAGTATGTTGTGCAACATAAAAGTGTATTTCCTACACTTTTATAGCATAAAGAAGAAAAAAACCGCTTTGGATTCAAAGCGGTTTTTTCATATGTTAGCGAATTTGAGATATTTTTTATACCAGCTTGCGAGAACCGTCACTGATGACTACATCGTAAACTTTTGGACTTCTTCCGAATTTTTCTTTGAATCTTTCTTTGGCAGTGGTGATGAATGTTTCGTATAGTTCATTTTTAACTAGGTTGATTGTACATCCACCGAAACCTCCACCCATTACACGTGAACCGGTAACACCGCAGTCGAAAGCAACATCATTCAAGAAATCAAGTTCCTCACAGCTTACTTCATACAATTTACTCATGCCATAGTGAGTTTCATACATCTTCTGTCCTACGGTTTCGTAATCACCTCTTTCCAAAGCGTCGCAAACATCGAGTACACGTTGGATTTCTTCAATGACGTATTCTGCACGCATATAGTCTTCTTCACTGATCTCGGCTTTTGCTTCCTGCAACATTTCCATTGTACAATCACGTAAAAATTCTACATGAGGATGTTTTTTCTGAATGGCAGATACGGCAGCTTCACAACTTTGACGACGCTTATTGTATGCAGAAGAAGCCAATTCGTGTTTGACTACTGAGTCAACTAATACTAAACGGTAACCTTCCGGTTTGAAAGGGAAATATTGATATTCTAATGAACGACAATCCAAACGGATCAAACTACCTTCTTTTCCAAATACAGATGCAAATTGATCCATAATACCGCAATTTACACCACAATAATTATGTTCTGTTGCCTGACCTACCTTGGCTAATTCAAATTTATCTATTTTGTTGTCGCCGAAAAGTTCGTTGATAGCGAAAGCGTATGTACTTTCCAATGCAGCAGATGAAGACATACCTGCACCCAAAGGTACGTCACCCGCAAAAGCAGTGTCAAAACCTTTCACATCTACACCACGTTTGATCATTTCACGGCAAACGCCGAAAATATATCTTGCCCAACTGGCTTTAGGAGCATCTTCTTCGTTCAAACCGAACTCTACATAGTCTTTTAAATCAATAGAATAAGCACGTACCTTATTGGTACCATTAGGTTTGATTTCAGCAATCATACCTTTATCTACTGCTCCGGGAAATACAAAACCACCGTTATAGTCGGTATGTTCTCCAATAAGGTTAATACGTCCGGGTGATGCATATACTGAACCTGTTGTACCATCAAAATGTTTGATGAAGCGACTTCTTACGTATTCTATATCCATGATATTAATAGTTTAAAGTTAATACTATATGTTTTTATAATTATTCTACAGGAATGTCTTTGTTTACGTTCTTGCATCCTATCAAACCATAGAACAACAGATAAGCAAGCAAAGCGATAATTAACCAATAGCTGGCCATATATCCCACAGCGTCAGAAATGAATTGCTGCAATAATGGGAAAATACCGCCACCGACAACCATCATCATAAAAAATACCTGAAGCTTGTGCGGTATATTTGCCTAAACCCTCTACAGCGAGGTTGAAGATACCTCCCCACATAATGGACGTACATAAACCACAAAGTACCAAAAATAGGGCACTGACAGGTACAGAGGCCATTTCGAATCCATTTTCTACACTATATCCCGGCATAGAGACAGTGATTTCTTTTGGAGTGAAGATTGCGATTAATATAAAACAGATAGCTGTTGCGGAAACACAATCAATTGTGTGCGTGTAGCTACTTTACCGCTGATGACACTACTTGCAGAACGTCCCACTAACATGAGCAACCAATAGATGGCAGCAATAGCACCACCGATAGCGGCACCGTTGGCAAGCAGGCCCGCACCTTTTTCCGTTGGGTCGGCAAGGTAGAAATTTAATGTGCCTGGAATACCGATTTCAATGCCTACATATACAAAGATACCGATTACACCTAATACAGTATGGCGAAAATTCCAAGGACTATGAGAGAATTTCTCTTTTTCATGACCTGCTTTTCTTAGATGGGGCTCTGGAATAGCGATGAATGAAAGAGCGATAAACGCTGATACGAATACACCCATTGCGATGAAAAGCAGAGGAGCTACATCTGACATAGCTGTTTGAGGGGTGACAGAACCAATCAAGGCACCTACGAAAAGCGGAGTCAAAGTACCCGACAATGAGTTTAGAGCACCACCGGCTTGGATTAATTGGTTACCTTTGTTACCACCACCACCTAAAAGATTTAGCATCGGGTTAACTACTGTGTTCAGCATACATACACAAAAACCACAGACGAAGGCACCAAGCAGGTAGATAATAAAATTCATTTTAATGGCATATTCTCCTAAATTGAATACGTCTATATCTGCACCGAACAAACTGGAAATATATTGGATAAACAAACCGATGAAACCTACTGCCATGGCAATGAGGGCTGTTTTTTTATATCCGATTTTTACAAGCATATTACCTGAAGGAATCCCCATAAACAGATATGCAAGGAAATTCATCATATTTCCCATCATACCCAAGGTATTGGCACCTGCATATTGGTTTTTCCATATTGTGCCGAAAGGCGCAGCAAGATTAGTAACGAAGGAAATCATCGCGAAAAGGAAGAACATTGTAATGATAGCGATGATATTACCGTTCTGTTTTTGTTGATTCATGGTCTTGAAAAAATTATAAGTTTATAAATTAGGTTATTTCATAAAATTATTTTTCTACACCGAATTTGTAGATGGTTACTTGACTGTAAGTTTCCCCCGGATGTAGAACACAAGAAGGGAAATGGCCTTTATTGGGTGTATCAGGAAAATGTTGTGCTTCAAAACAGATGGCACTTCTTGCTGGGAAAGTTGCTCCATGAGCACCTTCGAAACCATTATGCCAGTTTGAAGTATAAACTTGTACGCCGGGCTCTGTAGTGTATACTTCCATGCTACGACCGCTTTCGGGCTCCACACATTTTGCTGCAAAACTCAGTGTGCCTGCTTCACGTTTGTTTAATACATAGCAGTGGTCATAGCCGGCACCGAATTTAAGCTGTTCGAATGGGGTATTGATTCTACTGTCTACTCTTTGAGGAGTACGAAAATCCATAGGAGTACCTTCTACTTTGGCAATTTCGCCTGTAGGGATTGATACATTATCTATCGGAGTAATAAAAATCAGCATTAATGGTTACGATGTTGTTATCAACGGTTGCCGTAGGATTGGCAATGCCTGATAGGCTAGAAAAAACCATGGTGAGTGAGGTTTACCAATGTTGTTTTGTCTGTTGTAGCGTGGTAAGTAATGATGAATTCATTTTGATTACTTAAAGTGTACGTTACGTGAATATCCAAATTTCCCGGAAATCCTTCTTCGCCATCAGCAGATAAATAATGCAATTTCAAACTTTGTGGAGTTTCCTGTTCTGCATCCCAAATGCGGGTATGAAATCCGGTAGGACCGCCATGCAGCGAGTTGGGACCATTGTTGATAGTCAGTGAATATTCTTTCCCTTCTAAAATGAATTTGCCTCCTGCTATACGGTTTCCGTAACGACCGATAAGAGTACTGAGGAAAGGTTCGTGGCTATTGATTACATGGGTTATACTATCATGTCCTTGAATGACATTGGCATATTTACCGTTTTTGTCCGGAACCATAATAGCTAATACTGCTCCACCATAGTTGGTAACAGCTATTTCAGCTCCGTTTTCATTTTTCAGAATGAAGAGGTCTGTTTGTTTCCCGTTCACTGTTGTCTGAAAATCGGCCCGTTTCAGGCCACATAAATTCTCATCGGAAGTAGATGTGTTTATCATGTTATTGAAAATCTTTTTATTGTATGTATAAAACTAATGCAAATAAAAAGATTTTCTTCGGTATTCCCAAACTTTTTCTATAAAAGTGAACGGACTAAACGTGAAATTTTAATAAATCCGCAACGATAAAGCTGCTTCCTCCAACAAAAATAAAGTCATTTTTGTTAGCTTTTTCTTTAGCGGCTGCTACAGCGGTTTCTACATCAGGATAAGCATCTCCGTGCAGCCTGGATTGCATCGCTAAGCTTTGTAATTCTTTTTCGGATAAAGCGCGTTTTACACTGGCTTTGGTAAAATAATATGTGGCATTTTTAGGAAGCATGGACAATACTCCACTGATATCCTTGTCGTTTACCATACCTATTACAATGTGTAATCGTTCATATTTCTGATGTTTTAATTGTTCTATGATATACGAAATTCCTCCTACATTATGTCCTGTATCACATATTAAAGTCGGTTCACTTTCTAATTTTTGCCATCTTCCCATCAGGCCGGTGAGTTCACATACTTGTGAGAACCCTTTACGTATATTACTTTCGGTAAGCTGATAACCTGCTTGTTTTAATAGGCGGATGGCAGATAAAAGCGTATTGGTGTTTTTAGTTGGCAAAGTCCTTCCAGCTCGCCTTCCAGATTGAGGTAGTCGGTTGTTTGATATATTCGTTTACCTTTTTCTATTTATACTGGAGGAGTGTAATAACTGTTCTTCTTCTGCAAAGTAGATAGGAGCGTTTACTTCTTTAGCACGAGTTGTAAATATAGGTTTGGTTTCAGGTGTGGTTTCACCAATAACTACCGGAGTCTTTTCTTTGATGATTCCGGCCTTCTCTGTGGCTATTTTGGCTAATGTATTACCTAAAAATTGTATATGGTCGAAACTGATATTAGTTATGACACATAGATCCGGACGGATGATATTTGTACAATCTATTCGTCCTCCCAGGCCGACTTCTATAATGGCTACATCTATTTGGCTCTGGGCAAAATAGTGGAAAGCCATTGCGGTAGTCAGTTCAAAGAAAGAAGGATGCAGAGGTTCAAAAAAGACACGGTGTTTTTCTACAAAGTCTATGACATATTCTTTGGATACAGGAATTCCGTTGACACGTATTCGTTCACGAAAATCTATCAGATGTGGAGAAGTGTAAAGTCCTGTCTTGTATCCGGCTGATTGTAAAATGGCGGCTAAAGTATGTGAACAAGAGCCTTTTCCATTGGTCCCGGCTATATGAATGGTTCGGAATTGGCGATGAGGATGGTTGAAATACTCGTCTAAAAGATAAGTATTCTCTAATCCTGCTTTGTATGCATCTTTTCCTATATGTTGGAATAATGGGGCACTATTATATAAATAATCCAATGTTTCTTCGTAATTCATGGCAAATGTTTTTATTTACCGCAAAGTGTCACAAAAGAATGCCAGGCAGATATAAAACCTAGTATTCTTTCTGTGACACTTTGTAGTATAAAAATTAATCGAAGAAGTTTTTGAACTTCTTGAATATTTTTTCTTTAATGCTTGTATTCGGTTTGAAGTTATCCGATTCTTGCATTTTCTCTAGTGCTTGTTTTTCATCTTTATTCAATGTTTCTGGAATATATACGCTTACATTGACTAATAAATCACCTGTACCGTTACTGTAACCATAACTATTGACGTTGGGCAATCCTTTACCTCTTAGGCGTAAGACCTTACCTGGTTGGGTGCCTGGTTCAATTTTTACTTTTACTTTGCTATCAATAGTTGGTATTTCTACAGTGCCTCCTAAAGCAGCAGTCGGAACGCTTAGTAACAGATTGTAAATCAAATCATTTTCATCGCGTATTAGGTCTGGATGGGATTCTTCTTCTATGACAACAAGTAAATCACCGGGAACACCGTTATGTTTGCCCGCATTTCCTTTTCCATTGACAGAAAGTTGCATTCCTTCAGCCACACCGGCAGGAATTTTCACTTCCACGACTTCTTCTCCGTATACAATACCTTCTCCTGCACAAGCTTTACATTTGTTCTTAATGATTTTCCCTTCTCCGTTACATTGTGGACATACGCTTTGTGATTGTACCATTCCAAAAATGCTTTGTTGGGTGCGGGTGATACTTCCTGTTCCATGACAAGTGGGACACGTTTCCGTTCCTCCTTCTCCTTCGGCTCCTGAACCATGGCAATGGTCACATGTTACGTACTTTTTCAGTTTGAATTTCTTTTCTACTCCCGTAGAAATTTCTTTTAAGTTCAGTTTTACTTTTACACGGAGGTCTGAACCACGGAACTTGCGTTGTGCGGAACGTCCGCCACCGCCGAAACCTCCAAAGCCTCCGAAACCTCCTCCATGTCCACCGAAGATGTCACCGAACATAGAGAAAATGTCATCCATGGACATACCTTGTCCGAATCCTTCAAAACCGCCACCGGCGGCTCCACTCATTCCTGCATGTCCAAATTGATCGTAACGGGCGCGTTTATCCGGGTTGCTCAACACATCATAGGCTTCGGCTGCTTCCTTGAATTTTTCTTCCGCTTCTTTATCCCCCGGATTCTTGTCCGGATGATATTGTATTGCTTTTTTGCGGTATGCTTTTTTTATAACATCAAGGGTGGCTGTTTTGTCCACCTCCAGAACTTCGTAATAGTCTCTTTTTGCCATGTCGTTTTATGATACTGTTTTATTGAGCCACAACTACTTTGGCGTGGCGTATTACTTTGTCATTCAGCTTATAACCGGTTTGTACACAGTCCAATATTTTCCCTTTCTTCTCTTCAGAAGGAGCTGGGACTAATGCAATTGCTTCGTGATAATCGGTATCAAAGTTCTCACCGTCAGTCTCTATTTTCTGAAGTCCTTCCTGGTTCAATACTTTCAGGAATTTGTTGTAGATCAACTCAATTCCTTCACGCATTGCTTTTACATCATCCGAAGTTTCTGAAGTTTTTACAGCACGCTCCAAGTCGTCCAAAATAGGGAGAATGGCAGTAATGGCCTTTTCTCCACCATTCTTAATCAATTCGGCCTTTTCTTTCATGGTGCGTTTACGGTAATTGTCAAATTCGGCTGAAAGACGCAGGTATTTGTCATGCTGCTCTTCTATTGTTTTCTGAGCTTCCGCCAATTCCTTATTCACCTTCTCTTCAGCGTTCAGTTCTTCTGTTGCTTCTTTCTGAGTTTCTTCATCAATGGCAGCTTCTGCCGCTTCCTGATTTTTCAAAACTTCCTCGTCTTGAGGTTGGTTCTTCTCTGTTGGGTTCATATTCTTATTAAACTTTTTGTTTTTCTTATTTTTACTCATAACAGTCAGGTCTTTTAGGTTAATTTACTGCTAACAAATTTCGTGCCTAGTTGTTTCCTTAGAGTGATAATTTTGCAAAAGTACGGAATTTCTGCCACACTGGCATACTTTTCTGAATTAAAATACCTACCTTTGCAATTTCAAAAATAGAATAATTATATAAATAAGGTATATTAGGATGATTACAGTTTCGAACTTGGCCATTCAATTTGGTAAAAGAGTGTTGTATAATGACGTAAATATGAAGTTCACCAATGGTAATATTTACGGGGTTATCGGTGCGAACGGCGCCGGAAAATCTACTTTCTTGAAAGCAATTTCAGGTGAGCTGGAACCGACTAAGGGTTCAGTGGTATTAGGACCGGGCGAACGTCTGTCTGTATTGAGCCAGGATCACTTTAAGTGGGATGAATATACAGTCATGGATACGGTTATGATGGGACATACTGTGTTGTGGAACATTATGAAACAGCGTGAAGAACTGTATGCGAAAACTGATTTTACAGATGAAGATGGCTTGAAAGTTTCTGAACTGGAAGAGAAGTTTGCCGAACTGGATGGTTGGAATGCCGAGAGTGATGCAGCTTCTTTGTTGAGTGGGTTGGGCATAAAGGAAGACAAGCATTATATGTTGATGGGGGAACTGAGCGGTAAGGAAAAGGTGCGTGTCATGTTGGCACAGGCACTTTACGGTAATCCTGATAACTTGTTGTTGGATGAACCTACCAATGATTTGGATATGGATACGGTGACTTGGCTGGAGGAATATCTTTCTAATTTCGAACACACGGTGTTGGTGGTAAGTCATGACCGTCACTTTTTGGATTCTGTTTGTACTCATACTGTAGATATTGATTTCGGTAAAGTGAATATGTTTGCCGGTAACTATAGCTTCTGGTATGAATCAAGTCAGTTGGCACTTCGCCAGCAGCAGAACCAGAAGGCTAAAGCTGAAGAGAAGAAGAAAGAGTTGGAAGAATTTATCCGTCGTTTTAGTGCCAATGTGGCTAAGAGCAAGCAGACAACCAGCCGAAAGAAGATGTTGGAGAAACTGAATGTAGAAGAAATCAAGCCGTCATCACGTAAGTATCCGGGCATCATCTTTACGCCCGAACGCGAACCGGGTAATCAGATTCTGGAAGTTTCCGGTTTGACGAAAACGCTGGAAGATGGTACGGTGCTGTTCCGCGACGTCAACTTCAACGTAGAGAAGGGAGACAAGATTGTATTCCTTTCGCACGACCCGCGTGCCATGACCGCCCTGTTCGAGATTATCAACGAGAATATGAAACCGGATGCAGGTACTTTCAACTGGGGTGTGACTATCACCACCGCTTACCTGCCGCTGGACAATACTGCATTCTTTAATACAGACCTGAATCTGGTGGACTGGTTGAGCCAGTTCGGTGAAGGCAATGAAGTCTATATGAAGAGCTTCCTGGGACTATGCTGTTCTCCGGCGAGGAGGTGCTGAAGAAAGCAAGCGTATTGTCGGGAGGTGAGAAGATGCGTTGTATGATTGCACGTATGCAGCTGCGCAATGCCAATTGCTTGATTCTGGATACACCTACCAATCACCTCGACTTGGAGTCTATCCAGGCATTCAACAATAATCTAAAGACCTATAAAGGCAATATCCTTTTCTCATCCCACGACCACGAGTTCATTCAGACGGTTGCCAACCGTATCATCGAACTGACACCGAACGGTATCATCGACAAGATGATGGAGTATGACGAATATATCACGTCCGATCACATCAAGGAATTGAGAGCGAAGATGTACGGGATAAGTAATTCCCCGTCTTGGATGTCGTAGCCATCGTATAAAACTTAGGCGCGAATTACACGGATAACACGTTTCTGATTTTAAAGAAATCGTGCAATTCGTGTAATCCGCGCTTGATTTTTATAGATAGGATTCCATTCACCTGTTCTGATGAGATTATTTATTTAGCCCAATATCAGATGTGGAGGTGAGTGCATACCTAAATCGGTGTTTGTGATGTGACAAGTACTTTATTATACCTCTTCCATCAGCGCCAGCTCCCAACTGCGCCATACGATCGTTGCCAGTTTCAATCCCCCTTTCTCACGAGCTTCTGCCACACATTCATCCTTGCTATAGCGAATCAACTGTTCC
>ENA-OQJW01000183-OQJW01000183.1-human-gut-metagenome-genome-assembly--contig:-NODE-183-length-11990-cov-6.103347_pt1:0-7500 | contig 11990 bp, 7 predicted proteins | sample MGYA00242619_ERZ504786 | MGnify/ENA primary metagenome ERZ504786 (study PRJEB26092, sample SAMD00036357) | human gut metagenome | host: Homo sapiens | study: EMG produced TPA metagenomics... | reverse complement strand
TGTTGGCTCAGAAGCAGCCACACATTCAAAGAGTGCGTAATAGCTCACTAGTCGAGAGGTCCTGCGCCGAAAATGTCCGGGGCTGAAACACGACACCGAAGCACAGGATACCGTATGGTATGGTAGAGGAGCATTGCTGGCGCGATGAAGCAGTACCGTAAGGAGCTGTGGAGTGCCAGGAAGAGAGAATGCCGGAATGAGTAGCGAGAGAGAGGTGGGAATCCTCTCGGCCGAATATCCAAGGTTTCCAGGGTAAAGCTGATCTGCCCTGGGTAAGTCGGGGCCTAAGGAGAGGCAGAAATGCGTATCCGATGGACAGCAGGTTGAGATTCCTGCACTATCTTAAAACAGAACTGTGGGGACATTTGTGGAGAGCACAGGCGCGGAACGGAAAGCCGCGTGCAAGCGAAGGAGGAGTCACATAGGAAAAACCGTGTGGCAATCCAAAGGCGTGATGCGGACCGAACTAAAGTAGGGAAGTGTGTGAGCCATGAATCAAGAAAAGCCGCTATTGTTTTTAAGATACCCGTACCGTAAACCGACACAGGTGGATGAGGAGAGAATCCTAAGGCCGGCGGAAGAAGCATTGTTAAGGAACTCGGCAAAATGACCCCGTAACTTCGGGAGAAGGGGTGCCAACGAGAGTTGGCCGCAGAGAATAGGCTCAAGCAACTGTTTAGCAAAAACACAGGTCTATGCAAAACCGTAAGGTGAGGTATATGGGCTGACGCCTGCCCGGTGCTGGAAGGTTAAGAGGAGAGGTTAGCGCAAGCGAAGCTTTGAATTTAAGCCCCAGTAAACGGCGGCCGTAACTATAACGGTCCTAAGGTAGCGAAATTCCTTGTCGGGTAAGTTCCGACCCGCACGAAAGGCGTAATGATTTGAGCGCTGTCTCGACAATGCATCCGGTGAAATTGAAGTACCAGTGAAGATGCTGGTTACCCGCGCCAGGACGGAAAGACCCCATGGAGCTTTACTCCAGTTTGGTACTGGGGTCCGGCAGTGCATGTACAGGATAGGTGGGAGGCTGTGAACCTGGAACGCCAGTTTCAGGGGAGCCATTGTTGGGATACCACCCTTGTGCTGCTGGGCTTCTAACCAGCGGCCTTTATCAGGCCGGGGGACAATGCCAGACGGGGAGTTTGACTGGGGCGGTCGCCTCCGAAAGGGTATCGGAGGCGCTCAAAGGTTCCCTCAGAATGGTCGGAAACCATTCGAAGAGTGCAAAGGCAGAAGGGAGCTTGACTGCGACACCGACGGGTGGAGCAGGTACGAAAGTAGGACTTAGTGATCCGGTGGTATTAAGTGGGAATGCCATCGCTCAACGGATAAAAGCTACCCTGGGGATAACAGGCTTATCACTCCCAAGAGTTCACATCGACGGAGTGGTTTGGCACCTCGATGTCGGCTCATCGCATCCTGGGGCTGTAGTAGGTCCCAAGGGTTGGGCTGTTCGCCCATTAAAGCGGTACGCGAGCTGGGTTCAGAACGTCGTGAGACAGTTCGGTCCCTATCCGGCGTGGGCGTAGGATATTTGAGAGGAGCTGTCCTTAGTACGAGAGGACCGGGATGGACTGACCTCTGGTGTACCGGTTGAACCGCCAGGTTCACGGCCGGGTAGCCAAGTCGGGAAGGGATAAACGCTGAAGGCATCTAAGCGTGAAGCCCCCCTCAAGATGAGATATCCCATTCGAAAGAAGTAAGACCCCTTGAAGACGACGAGGTAGATAGGGCAGAGGTGGAAGTGCCGTAAGGCATGGAGCTGACTGTTACTAATCGGTCGAGGGCTTGACCTGAAATGCAAAACAAAAGTTTTGCAGAAAATGGTTGTGTTCGGAAAGAAAGTATGGTATGATGTATAGGTGTTAAGTGTATGCGGTTTTGAAGGTATATCAAATATCTTCAAAATAGTTATTGTGGCCCGGTGGCTCAGCTGGTTAGAGCGCCGCCCTGTCACGGCGGAGGTCGTCGGTTCGATCCCGATCCGGGTCGCTTTTCATAACTAAATATCTGAAAAATGGGATCTTAGCTCAGCTGGGAGAGCATCTGCCTTACAAGCAGAGGGTCACAGGTTCGAGCCCTGTAGGTCCCATTCTTTTATGGGTGGTTTCCCGAGTGGCCAAAGGGGACAGACTGTAAATCTGCTGCAAATTGCTTCGGTGGTTCGAATCCACCACCACCCACTTGCCAATCAGGCAATCGGCCGATGTGGCTCAATTGGCAGAGCAGCTGATTTGTAATCAGCAGGTTATCGGTTCGAGTCCGATCATCGGCTTTACTTGAGAAATCAAGTACAAAAATAGGATATCGCGGGATGGAGCAGTCTGGAAGCTCGTCGGGCTCATAACCCGAAGGTCGTAGGTTCAAATCCTACTCCCGCAATTTTATGCCTAGTTAGCTCAGTTGGTAGAGCAGAGGACTGAAAATCCTCGTGTCTCTGGTTCGATTCCGGAACTAGGCATATTTTACGGAGCATTAGCTCAGTCGGTAGAGCACTTGACTTTTAATCAAGTTGTCCGGGGTTCGAATCCCCGATGCTTCACTATGTGGAACCCTTTCGAGGGTTTCTTTTTTTGTTCTGCATATCCAAAATTGGTCCACCGGACCAATTTTGATTATGTTTATCTTAAGGTTACGGCGAAAATCTTGCAAAAGAGCAGGAAATGTACTATGCTTTGAAAGAATAAAAAAGAACGGAGGAATCTGTTTATGGCACAAAAAAGAAAAACAAAAGACGAAGACGCCAGTTTCAGCAGAAAGTGATTTTAAGTGTTCTGCTTGTTATCATTATCGGATTGATTGGCGTGCTTGGATATCAGATGCAGAAGAACGAGAAAAAACAGACGGATGGAAACGCAAGTGCATCCTCTTCGGTTTCGTCATCCTCTCTTGTTGGGGACAGTTCAGAGCCGATATCGGATTCCAGCCCGGAGGAGGAGATTACACCGACGCCTGAGCCGGTACAGCAGATTTCGTCAGATGGTCTGAACAGTCAGCATGCCCTGCTGGTGCGGGAAAGCGATCTGGCTGAGATGATGAATCTGGGCGGAGATGAGAGAATTTATCCGGCGTCGATGACAAAGATTATGACAGCGCTGCTTACCATTGAAAATCTTCCGGATCTGAACGAGACGATTACGGTTCCGGAGGACATCTTCGAGGAACTGACGGCACAGGATGCGTCGGTAGCGGGATTTAATCCGTACGAACAGCCGACGGTTCGTGATCTTCTCTATGGTGTGCTGCTTCCATCCGGCGCAGATGCCTGTGAGACATTGGCGAGAGCAGTCGGCGGATCGGAAGAAGGTTTGTGGCCATGATGAACCAGAAAGCAGAAGAACTGGGACTTACCAATACGCATTTTGAGAACTGCACGGGACTACATAACGACAACCATTATTCTACCTGCCGTGATATTGCGGTGCTGATGAGTGAGTGTCTGAAGAGTGATACGTTTCGCGAGATCGTGACGAGGGAGGTTTACACAACGGAGGCTACCGCATCACACCCGGAGGGAATTACGCTGTATGACACGATGCTCCACCGGTTTACCAGCTATGAGATGAGTACGACACTGGAGAACGGGGCAGTCATTGAAGGCGGAAAGACCGGATTTACCGATGAGGCGGGTCAGTGCCTGGTCAGCTTTGCAGAATATGGAGGCGAAGAGTACATACTTGTTACGGCAGAGGCCATGACGGATTCGGGATCTGCGGTGGACAGCATCGCGGATGCGAGTACGGTGTATGGAAGATTACAGTAAATACAGGTGAAAGTGAGAGCTGGAAACGGGAGAAAATTCCCGGTTCCGGCTCTTTTTTTTGCGTGAAGCAAGTCGAGAAAATAAGGTGTGGATAACATTAGGGATGTTTTGCACGGAATGCGCAGAAAAGAATTATGTTTTCCACAAAAGAAAGAAGCGCATGGGAAAAATTGTGGATAACGGAAAGGAAAAATACCGGTTTTTGTGTATAGATCGCGCCGGATGGGAAATACTGCTTACTGTAGAAAAGCAGGAGGAGAGCGAGAAATCGAAAAACGCCTCTGAAATGCTTAAAAAGATATCAGCAGAGGTGGTAAGAACATGAAAAGAGACAAGTTGAGAATCGGCGTGATCACAGCGGCACTGGCAATGATGATTGCAGGCGGAGTGCTGACCTGGCAGCAGGATGCGAGAAACGGTAAGGCAGATCAGGCGAAACAGGGAGAGACGGCACAGCTTACAGAGGACGAAAGCACCGGAACTACAGAACAGCAGACGGAGGAGACGACGGGAGATGCAGACGGAACGCGTGCCGTACAGGATCAGGCAGATGATGTGGAAAACAGTCTGGAACAGGTGCCGGAAATGGAAGCGGCGTGTGAAGAAGAGGCGGTGGGAAATCCAGAAGCAGATGCAGAGACGGCTCAGAATACACCGGAAGAATCAGATGGGAATACAGAAAGACAGGACGCGCAGGCGGTAAACGGAACAGCGGCGGATCAGAACGGAGAAACAGGATCAGGAGAAACAGCGGCGAATGAAGAAACGAGTGCAGCATCCGGAACTGTGGATTCTGCAAGAAATCAGGAAACGGCAGTTGAGACAGCGAGGGGCTGCACAGGATCTGATGTTCAGCGAAGCGACAATCATGGAACTGGCCGGTTACTGGAACAGTTCTGATTCCGTAATAACAGTAGGAAATACCGTTTATTTCCCGACACTGGATCTTTACCAGTGCAATCCAGGCGTTGTTTTCTCGGCGGCAGAAGGAACTCCGGTTCTGGCGGCAGCGGACGGAGAAGTTGTGAGTGTGGAAAATGATGCAAGAACCGGCCTCACCGTCACCATGAATCTTGGAAATGGATACGAAGCCATCTACGGACAGCTCACAGACGTTTCCCTCGAGGCAGGCCAGAAAGTTCAGAAAGCAGCACGGATCGGAGCAGTTGCAGCACCGACGAAATATTATGTAAAAGAGGGAAGCAATCTTTTCTTTGAGATGAAAAAAGATGGAAAAGCCATTGATCCTATGGTATATCTCCCGGCAATTTCGGAATAAAAAAGAGGACCTGCACGAAATGGGATGCGGGAAAGTATTATAAAGTGTAGGATTCGCAATCGAATCTTTTTTACAGGTTTTGAATACAAAAAGGCGGCGCAGACCGCGGATGGTAAAATACCGTTTTTCGATTGCTTTTTATAAAAAAGGCTGGCTGAAAACAGTCAGCTTTACATATAACAAACAGGATTGTTTTGATATAGAAAAAAGGCGGAATAAAAGGAAAGTAACCGGTTACAGAAAATGTGAAAGTTTGTCATTTTAGGGGTTTCGTTTTTGGCTGTTATCGGTTAAAATAGACGTAGTGGACAGATCCTGAAAACAAGGAGGATTAGAAAAATATGGAGCTTTTATTTATGGACCCGGTGTTCAAAGAAGCAATCTGGGGTGGAACAAAGTTAAGAGACGTATTTGATTACGAAATTCCGAGCGATACAACCGGCGAGTGCTGGGCGATCAGCGGACATGCCAACGGAATGAGCCGTGTGGCAGGCGGAAGATTTGATGGAAAAACATTAGGTGAGCTCTGGAAAGAGGAGCCGGAAATTTTCGGAAATTACCCGGGAAGCCAGGTTCCGCTGCTGATCAAGATCATTGATGCAAAAAATGATCTGAGCATCCAGGTTCATCCAGATGATGCTTATGCAGGAGAGCATGAGAATGGATCTCTTGGAAAGACCGAGTGCTGGTACGTGCTGGACTGCGAACCGGGTACAGAAATTGTTATCGGACACAATGCAAAAGACAAGGCAGAAGTGGAGAAAATGATCCGCAATCATGAGTGGAGCGATTTCATCCGCAAAGTGCCGGTACATAAGGGAGATTTCTTCCAGATCAATCCGGGATGCGTACATGCCATCAAAGGCGGCACACTGATTCTGGAGACACAGCAGAGCAGCGATATCACCTATCGTGTATACGATTATGACAGACTGCAGAACGGCAAACCGAGACAGCTTCATGTAGAGCAGAGTATCGATGTTATCGAGGCTCCGTTTAAACCGGCAGATATCGATACCTTTACAGAGGAAATCCCGGGCGCGGTACATACCCATTTTGTAACATGCAAGTTCTACTCTGTAGATAAATACGACATCGACGGTGTATTCACCTTGGATGACGAAAAAATATTATACTAATGTAAGTGTAATCGCCGGAGAGGGTACTGTAAACGGTATTCCGGTTAAGAAAGGTACTCACTTTATTATACCGGCTAATTTTAATGGATGCAGATTTGAAGGAAAACTTTCTGTAATCTGCTCAAATCCAGAAGCATAAGAGAGGAGAAAAACACAATGAGACTTGGAGCATTAGAAGCAGGCGGAACAAAGATGGTCTGCGCAATTGGAAACGCAAATGGAGAAATTTATGAGAGAATTTCTATCCCGACCGAGACACCGGAAATTACCGTTCCGAAAATGATTGAGTATTTCAAAGAGAAGGACATTCAGGCACTGGGAATCGGTTGCTTTGGACCGATCGACCTGAACAGAAAATCCGAAACATATGGTTACATTACCACAACTCCCAAATTAGCATGGAAGAACTACAACATCGTAGGCGCTTTCGCAGATGCACTGGACATCCCGGTTGGATTTGATACCGATGTAAACGGTTCTGCACTGGGTGAGGCTACCTGGGGAATCACAAAAGGTCTGGACAACAGCATTTACATCACCATCGGAACGGGCGTTGGAATGGGAATTATTTCCAATGGCAAGCTGTTGCACGGCATGCTTCATCCGGAAGGCGGACACGTTCTGCTGACCAGACATCCGAAAGATACTTACGGCGGAAAATGCCCGTATCACAGCAACTGCCTGGAAGGCCTTGCTGCAGGTCCTGCCATTGAAGCACGCTGGGGCAAAAAAGGTATTGAGCTGGCAGACAAAAAAGAGGTATGGGAGCTTGAGGCTTACTATATCGGACAGGCACTTGTAGACTGCATCATGCTGCTCTCCCCGCAGAGAATCGTTTTGGGCGGAGGCGTTATGCATCAGGAGCATATGATGCCGCTCGTAAGAGAAGAAGTAAAGAAACAGCTGAACGGATATCTTGTAACAAAAGAACTTGAGGATCTCGACAGCTACATTGTACTTCCAAGCCTGAACGACAACCAGGGTATCATGGGCGCATTGAAACTGGCGGTAGATGAGCTGGCAATGCAGTAAAAATAAAAATGAGAAAACCGTTCGGAGAAATCCGGACGGTTTTTTGCTTACAGGAAACTTCGTTGAATTTTCCTGCGAAGCAGGACTCTTTCTTATTTTTTTGATTGCGCCTAAAAGAACCGAGTGTTAAAGTTACATAGAATACAGATGAACAGAAGGAACGGAATTTGAAATGGAACAGGGGAATTTTACATATATTCTGGAATGCAGCGATGGATCTTTTTATACAGGCTGGACCAATAAATTTGGAACGCAGAGTAAAAGGCACACAATGCTGGAAAAGGAAG
>ENA-OQJW01000182-OQJW01000182.1-human-gut-metagenome-genome-assembly--contig:-NODE-182-length-12009-cov-2.556724_pt1 | contig 12009 bp, 11 predicted proteins | sample MGYA00242619_ERZ504786 | MGnify/ENA primary metagenome ERZ504786 (study PRJEB26092, sample SAMD00036357) | human gut metagenome | host: Homo sapiens | study: EMG produced TPA metagenomics assembly of... | reverse complement strand
CATCCTCACTACCTTTATAAACACCAGGCCCCAAAGAACGCACAGACCACCCACGTACACTGTTCGCGCCACCGGAAAAATATCTCTTTTCAAAAGGAAGCATTTTGGAGTTACCATACGGATAGGCCACCCCCACTCCTATATGAAACACAAATGAGTTACGCGGATCTATCATGAAATTCTTTGCAAAATCAAAATCTGCTTTCACATATTGAGCAAAAGGAATATTTGCCAGCACATAATCTTCTCCATCTTTCGGATTAGGGTGAACCAATTTGGAAGCAACATATAGTAAATTACCAGCCTCTTCAATATTGGCACGAATAGAATAGGAATTTTTAGTAGGTGTACGCATCATGGCGTTTCCTGCACTGTTATAGGTAAAGCTGTACCCTGTACGCACAACAAGCTGATTTTCATAACTGGCTTTCAAAGCTGAATTCCTCAGACTCATGCTGTCCAAATATTCCTGAAAAGCCGATGACTTTCTAGGCATATATACATAATTGACATCTACCAAATCCAAACGGTGTTGCATACGTTTCCTGTCAGTCCATTTATAACTCCATGAAGCAGAAGCCAGTGTACGCGAGAATTCCGGACGAACTTGCGATGTGAACTTTAAGCCGACCTCTGAAGTAGCTCTAATTTTCTTTTTAAAATTCGATGATAGAAAAGGAAACATGAACTGAGGGAAATTCAAGCTGCTTTCTATCCCATACTCCATGTAATTATCATTCACATAATCCTGTGAAGCCACCCCCAATCCCGTAATGGCCTCATAAGCGCCACGTACTTTCATCATAAAAGTTTCGGAACCTTTGAATACATTGCGGTGCTGAAAAGAAACCGAGGCGGCCGCTCCCAAGTCACCAGCCGAATTAGTTCCTTCTACTTCAAACGCCATGGATTTATTTTTGTTCTTTGCCAAAAATACGTACGCGTCCAGTTGCGTACCATTTTCTCCATTCACTTCACGAAAACGAATATTAGAGTATTTCAAGGCACGCAAACGCCCCAGATTGGAATAGGTGTTTTTGCACATCCTGTTCACTATACAGTTCTCCCGGACGGATACGATTGAAATCAACCAACACTTGCGGACGGAGAAAAGCCTTTCCCTTGTAATACATACTATATCCTTTGTATCGCAAAGAGTCAAATTCTTCCAAAGTTCCTTCCTGCACCGACATGATTTCATCATCCGCCAGAAAGTTCACCTCCCCCACCTTGTATTGTCTATGCTTCCGCGGCAAATCTTCTTTTCTACGCTGATAAGGAAGTAATCGTAGAGTCAAATCCACCAAATAGGTATTTCTAGCCGTATCCGCCTGATAGACCAAAAAATCCTTGTTGAACTTATAATACCCCTTATTTTGCAATAATTTGGTAATCCGCTGCCGTTCAGTATCCAGCACATTCACATCAAACAACATACCGGGCGCCAACAAACTTTGGGCAGAGTCCTGCCGCATGTAGTTACTGATAACCAAATCATCTATATCATACACCACATGACGTACCCTATAAGGATGCCCGGCATGAATACGGTAAGCCAATTTTAATTTGTTCTTCTTCGTTTTTTTATCCAAGTGCACAGTAGCCCCCATATACCCCATATTACGTACCGCTTTCTCTATTTCCTCCTGGGATTTCAGGGCAACAGATTCATCATAGATTACCGGAGCATCACCAATCTTCCTAAAAAAAACGATTAATCCATTTAGTGGAGTCCACGCCTGAGACGCAATAAGTGCGCATAGGTATCTTAACCAAATTAAACCATTTGGCATTAGGATTCTGACGAATATATGAATTGAATAGTGACGGCTTCACCTCTTTCGTCTCAGATACAATCCTGACCTCATCCAATAAATATTTATCCTCAGGAATAAATTTACTGACCGAACACGAGGTGCATAGTGCTATAATAAATGTGCATATATATGGGCGTGCGCTTTTCTTCATACAAATCCGTAACCTTCGCAAATTTATCTACAAAGATAGATATTAATTGAAAATATCTTCTTAGCTTTGCTCCAAATATTTGTTATTAAATAGAAATTATCATGCTGAGCAAAAACAAAATAAAATATATCCGTTCGTTGGAACTGAAAAAAAAACGCAAAGAAGAACAAGTTTTTGTGGCCGAAGGACATAAATTGGTAGGCGATTTATTAGGCTACTTCCCCTGCAAGTTACTGATTGCCACTTCCAATTGGCTGAAAATAAACCACCCTGTCACGGCCAACGAAATTATTGAAGTAACACAAGAAGAGTTGTCACGTGCCAGCCTTCAAAAGACCCCCCAAGAGGTATTGGCCGTTTTTGTACAACCTTCTTATGATTTAAATCCGGAAGTTATTAAAAGTTCTCTATGCCTGGCGTTGGACGATGTACAAGATCCCGGAAATCTGGGAACCATTATCCGCTTGGCAGACTGGTTTGGCATTGAGCATATCTTCTGCTCGGCAGGGACAGCAGATGTGTATAATCCCAAAACCGTACAGGCAACCATGGGGGCATTGGCTAGAGTAAAAGTTCATTACTGTTCTTTACCACAGCTTATTGAAAGCCTGGCCGATATTCCTGTATACGGCACTTTTTTAAGCGGGAACATTATTTATGCAGAATCCCTATCGGCTCATGGATTGATTGTCATGGGAAACGAAGGAAAAGGAGTAAGTCCTGAAGTAGAGAAGCTGATAAACAAGAAGTTATACATTCCCAATTATCCTCAAGAACGGGAAACCTCCGAATCATTGAATGTGGCAATTGCCACAGCAGTGGTTTGCTCGGAGTTCAGAAGACGTTTATTACCTTAAAATTCATATTTCCATCGGCATATCCAATAATTTCTGAATGAGAAATACTACAGCTCTACCCAAAGCATACATTATAAGCGTACCAGTCTGCTTCCTGCTGTAAACTCCTTTCCCGGCAAATCAAAATCAGCTATATGCCATGCATATACAGGTTGCTCAAGTTCTGTTTCCAGCATGGCACGGTGCAGGAAATCAACAAATTTCTCTCCGGAACAAATATCCAACTCATACATCGGAGAAATAATAATCACTCCGCCTATCCATTGTGTCGCACTAATCTCCTCCTTCAATGGAAAATATGCACGCACTCTATCGCTATCTTCCAACTCCACTACATATTTAGAATAACAGCCATCTGCCGAAACATAAAGATAATGACAAGCAAAACGTCTCATACCCACAAAAAATAATTAATTTCTGCGCTTGATTCTCTGAGGACGATCTGAGTGAGAATGATCTGCCGCATTATTCTCCTTCATCTCACGTGGATTCATACGGACGGGAACATTTTTCCTGATATCCACCGATTGAATCGAATCTGCTTTTTTCTCTGTTACCATCGAATCTGTTCCAACACGCCGTTCCACAGCCAAACTATCCTTTCCGGCAACTGTCATTGTATCTACCGGTTCATGATAACGGGTCAAAGTAATATTATTGATAATCAGTCCCGGCTTATTCGTTGACGAATCACTATCCATATAGTAAATAAATCCGTTCACACTCTTGATGGCAAAAGCAGAATCAGGCTTTATATACAAGGTCTGCGCACCAGAACACGTGATATCCTTCACACGTCCCACCACAGAATCATTATCAAACAAAATATTGAACCCCATAGTGGCTCTCCGTTCTCCTTCCGAAAGGAATATATAATCAGCCGACCACAGGAAAGCATCCTTTGCTTTGAAATTACTATCAGCGGGAATCTCAAAAGTCACCTTATTCGCCAACGGAACATCTGTCAGCCAATAAAGTTTACGGTCATACCATACATCCACAGTATCTCCCGGCAACGATACAGCCGGTTTATTCTCACGCAATGCCAGTAACTCCTGCATGTGTTTTTTTTCACTGCGGAAGCGTTCCCCCAGCTTTTTATAGAGGCTGGCAAGTTCCTCTGTGTGACGTGTGTACCATACCATGGACGAATCGAATTCAGCTTCAGTAATATGATGCTTCTCGAAAACATAGTTCTTATATGCTTCCTTTTGATAATTATCAGAATAACTCAGATTATTGCCCATGGAGATACTTAAATGATAATCGTACAAGATATTCTCCATCCTGTCCGGCTGGATAATATTTTCAGGCACTTGCTTACCACACCCCACCATAAAAGCCGCACCCAGCAGCCACACCCAAGTAATATTCTTGCGACGCATCATTTATTCTTTAATTTCTTCTGCTGACGGGTGAATATTCTTATTCAGATATTTACCGTAAAATAACAACAACGCCACAATACCGCAACTGATGGCGGCATCGGCAAAATTAAATATCGGACTGAAAAATATGAAATGTTCCCCTCCTATTCCCGGTATCCATTCGGGCCAGTTGGTTTCAATAATGGGAAAATAGAACATATCCACCACTTTACCATGTAACCATTCCGAATACCCTTCACCTACCGGAACAAAAGAAGCGATGGTACTATGAGTACTTTCATTAAAAATAACTCCATAGAACACACTGTCTATAATATTACCGATAGCCCCTGCCAAAATTAAAGAGATACATACAATATAACCAGTCTTATAATTCTGTTTCACGATTTTTGCCAGATACCAGATAATCAATCCCACAGCTACAATACGGAAGGTAGTAAGGAATAACTTCCAAATATTCCATACCGAAAGCCATGCCGTTATTTTCTGTAAAATAGATATAAAACCAATCTGTTATGCGGATACTCTCATGCCAGTACATATTGGTCTTTACCAATATCTTTATTATCTGGTCGATAATCAGAATTCCAAAGACAATAAGAACAGAGAGCTGCCCCTTGGTGAGTAGTTTCTTCATTTATTAAATTGAAAATTAATTAATGGTTAATGATTAGCGGTTAATACTGTAACATGACAGTGAAACTCATTAACTATTAATCACTAACCATTAACCACTATTTTATTTCTTTCCTTCGTTCTTTGCCTCAATGCTCAGTGTTGCATGAGGTACTGCACGAAGCCTTTCCTTCGGAATCAACTTACCGGTTTCACGGCAAATACCATAAGTTTTATTTTCGATACGTATCAGTGCCGCCTGCAATCCTTGGATAAACTTCAGCTGACGTGCCGCCAACCGGGTTGTTTCTTCTTTAGACAATGTATTAGCACCTTCTTCCAAAACTTTATAAGTAGGGGAAGTATCGTCCGTATCATTACCGTCCTTATTCATGATACTACTTTTCAGTCTATCATAGTCGCGCTGAGCCAATTCCAGTTTTTCCATGATAATAGCACGGAATTCCTCAAGTTCCGCATCTGAATATCTAGTTTTTTTCAGCCATATAACTTAGTTTTAAAAGGTTAATTATTCTTTTTACGACACTCACATAAAGTGAGAAATCATCAAAATTTAATTCTGTACCGTTCTTCATTTCATCCACTAATTCCAAGGAGTTAGCAAGAACTTGGTTACAAATATAAGTATTATATTCATTTACCGCATCATCGGTTTGAGGATTTTTAGATAATGCCACTTTTATTTTGTCTGTTATCTCAAAACCACTACTCTTACGGATATTCTGTATACGGTTTACCAACTCACGGGCAACCCCCTCACGACGCAGTTCTTCGGTTACGGTAACCTCCAAAGCCACAGTCAGTTTGCCTTCATTGGCAACCAGCCATCCCGGAATATCCTCACTGAAGATCTCCACATCCGTTGTTTCGATAACCGTTTCCGCACCATCAAGCATAAAGGTATATTTACCATTTTTCTCCAATTCGGCAATAGCTTCTTGCGACATTCCGGCTACGGCTGCGGCAACAGCTTTCATCTGTTTGCCGAATTTCGGACCCAGTTTTTTAAAGTCACATTTCACCTTTTTCACCAATACGCCTGCAGCTCCGTCTACAAACTTGATTTCTTTCACATTCACTTCGTTCATAATCAAGTCTTTTACGGCTTCGATATGCATTTTCTGCTCTTCGTCCACCACCGGAACCATGATACACTGCAACGGCTGGCGCACTTTGATATTGACTTTACGGCGCAATGCCAATACCATAGAAGTAACATCCTGAGCCATCTGCATACGCGCTTCCAGTTCTCCGTCTATCAATGCCTCATTACATTCCGGGAACTTGGCCAAGTGTACAGAAACCACGGTGTCACGACCTGTAACGGCAATCAAATCTGTATACAAACGGTCGGCATAGAACGGAGCGACAGGTGCCATCAGCCTAGCCACTGTTTCAAGACAAGTGTACAATGTCTGATAAGCGGACAGCTTATCCTGTGACATGGCATTACCCCAGAAACGTTTACGGTTCAAGCGCACGTACCAGTTACTCAAATTATCATTTACGAAGTCTGTAATCAGACGTCCTGCCTTGGTCGGTTCGTAATCGTTGTAACAAGCGTCCACGTTCTTCACCAATGAATTCAGAACAGACAGAATCCAACGGTCTATCTCGGGACGTTCATTTACCGGCACTTCTGCTTCCTGATAAGCGAAACCATCCACATTGGCATAAAGTGCAAAGAACGAATAGGTATTATATAAGGTACCGAAGAATTTACGACGAACCTCATCCACCCCATCGGTATCAAATTTCAAGTTATCCCACGGAGAAGAATTGGTAATCATGTACCAACGCAAAGGATCGGAGCCATACTGTTCGATAGCGCCGAACGGATCCACCGCATTGCCCAGACGTTTTGACATTTTGTTTCCGTTCTTATCCAAAACCAAGCCATTAGAGATTACGTTCTTGTAAGCCACACTGTCGAATACCATCGTAGCGATAGCATGTAGCGTAAAGAACCAGCCACGGGTCTGATCCACCCCTTCTGCAATGAAATCCGCAGGATAATAAGTACGGTTGTCCACAATTTCCTTATTTTCGAACGGATAGTGCAACTGCGCGTAAGGCATCGCACCGGAGTCGAACCACACATCAATCAAGTCGGCCTCACGTTTCATCGGCTTGCCGCTTTCAGACACCAAGATGATATCATCCACATACGGACGGTGAAGGTCTATCTTATCATAGTTCTCCCCGTTATATTCGCCCGGAACAAAACCTTTTTCCTTATAAGGATTGGCGGTCATAAATCCGGCAGCTATTGATTTTTCTATTTCATTATACAATTCCTCTACAGAACCGATACAAAGCTCTTCTCCCTCTTCACTGCGCCAGATAGGCAGCGGAGTCCCCCAATAACGAGAACGGCTCAAATTCCAGTCATTCAAGTTTTCCAACCACTTGCCGAAACGGCCTGTCCCGGTAGATTCCGGTTTCCAATTGATAGTCTTGTTCAGTTCCATCATGCGCTCTTTGGCTGCGGTAGATCGGATGAACCAACTGTCCAGCGGATAGTAGAGCACCGGTTTGTCAGTACGCCAGCAGTGCGGATAATTGTGCACATGCTTTTCTATCTTGAACGCCTTGTTGCCGGCTTTCATCATCATACAGATATAGATATCGAGTGATTCGGCGGCGGCAGCAGCTTTTTCATCGTACTTGCCATCTACAGTAAACTGAGGATCGTAAGCATTCTTCACCCACCGACCCTGATATTCCTTATATTTCTCTACGTCCACACATTCCTTTACGAAAGTCTCGTCCAGTTCGTCCAACAGATAGAATTTACCAGTCAGATCCACCATAGGACGGGTTTCACCCTTCTTGTTTATCATGAACAGAGAAGGAATACCTGCCGCACGTGCTACAAAAGCATCGTCCGCACCGAATGTCGGAGCGATATGTACGATACCCGTACCATCTTCGGTAGTTACATAGTCACCGAGAATGACACGGAATGCCTGACCGGCCGCTTCTTGCCATTTTCCGTTTTCTATCTACCGTCACCGGTTTCACCCAAGGAATAAGCTGTTCGGGTCGTGTCCGTCCTGTCCCATCTTGGCAATCATGATACGCGGACGGCGGCCTTCCTTCTTTGCAAATTCTTCGGTCAGTTCGCAAGCTTTTGCGAAGTCTGTATCCTTTTTACTTCTGATGAGTACACGCCTGATATAGTTCTGATTACTGCTTTATAACGTCCTACAATTGTTTCACAAGCATCCGAAATCTCGCCCAAGGTAGCACGGACATGAGCCGCCTCTACAGCCAGTTCCAGCAAATTGCCTTTACCTGTCTTTACACATTCGGTGATGGCTGCCAAAGCTTTGTCTACTTCTGCTTGATTGCGGCCTTCTTTCAAACGCTTCAGATTTTCAATTTGTTCCAAACGTACAGCTGTATTGTCTACTTCAAGGATATCGATAGGATCCTCTTTTTCCAAACGATATCTGTTGGTGCCGACAATTGTCTGGGCACCGGAGTCGATACGGGCCTGAGTACGTGCCGCAGCTTCTTCAATACGCATTTTGGGTACTCCGGTTTCGATAGCTTTCGCCATACCGCCCAAGCTTTCAATTTCCTGAATATGTTCCCAAGCCTTGTGAGCCAATTCGTTAGTTAAAGATTCTACATAGTAAGAACCACCCCATGGGTCAACGTTCTTGCAAACATATGTTTCTTCCTGAATATAAATCTGAGTATTACGTGCGATACGTGCAGAGAAGTCGGTGGGCAATGCAATTGCTTCATCCAACGCGTTGGTGTGCAGTGACTGGGTGTGTCCCAATGCTGCTGCCATAGCTTCAATACAAGTACGACCTACATTGTTGAATGGATCTTGCTCTGTCAATGACCAGCCCGAAGTCTGGGAATGGGTACGCAATGCCAGTGATTTCGGATTCTTCGGGTTGAACTGTTTGACAATTTTGGCCCACAACATACGTGCTGCGCGCATTTTGGCAATTTCCATAAAATGATTCATGCCGATAGCCCAGAAGAATGACAGACGTGGAGCGAATGCGTCGATGTCTATACCTGCAGCGACTCCGGCCCGAAGATATTCCAAACCGTCAGCCAGTGTATAAGCCAATTCAATATCTGCTGTGGCACCTGCTTCCTGCATGTGGTAGCCCGAGATGGAGATAGAATTGAACTTAGGCATTTTTTGTGAGGTATATTCAAATATGTCAGAGATGATCTTCATGGAAAAGGCAGGTGGATAAATATATGTGTTACGCACCATAAACTCTTTTAAGATATCATTCTGGATGGTTCCGGCCATTTCTTCCAATTTAGCTCCCTGTTCCAAACCTGCATTGATGTAGAATGCCATGATGGGAAGTACGGCACCGTTCATGGTCATGGAAACAGACATCTTATTCAAAGGAATACCATCGAACAAAACTTTCATATTTTCCAATGAGCAAATTGACACACCTGCCTTACCTACGTCACCTACTACACGTTCATGGTCGGGGTCATAGCCGCGGTGTGTCGGAAGGTCGAATGCGACAGACAAGCCTTTCTGACCTGATGCCAAATTACGGCGATAGAATGCGTTGCTTTCTTCGGCAGTGGAGAAACCTGCGTACTGGCGGATAGTCCAAGGACGGAAAGTGTACATCATGGAGTACGGGCCGCGAAGATAAGGAGGAATACCTGCTACATAGTTCAAGTGCTCCATGCCTTCCAAATCTTCTTTAGTGTAAACAGGCTTCACATTAATGTGTTCCGGCGTTTTCCAGTCGGCGGTGATGCCGTTTTCTTTTTGCCACTCCATACCATTCTGAGGTTGGAATCCGGCATATATATCTATATTTTTAAAATTCGGTTTCATTGTTCTTCCTTACTTAATTCCTAACTTAGCGTTGTATTCTTTCAATGTGTCCAATACGTTAACACGTACATGGATAAAGTTTTCGATGCCTGCGGCTTTCAGCTCTTCCATACAAGCAGGAGCACCTGCAACAATGAAGATGGCTCTTCCATTTAATGCCTTGAACGCAGGAATAGCATATTCTGCGTATTCATCATCGCTGGAACAGATAACTACGATGTCTGCACCGGCTTTCATAGCTGCTTCGACACCGGCCTCTACTGTGGGGAAGCCCAAATTGTCGATTACTTCGTAACCGGCACAAGCCAAGAAGTTGCATGAGAATTGGGCACGTGCTTGGCGCATGGCCAGATTACCGATAGTTAGCATAAATGCTTTCGGGCGTTTGCCGGATTTCTCTGTCTGCAAACGAAGTGCTTCAAACTGGCTGGCAGCACGGTCGAAGTTTAATGTGGCAAACGGTTTTTCACAGTTGTCATGATTGCCTCCACAACAACATTTGGCTTCTACAGGAGCCTTTTCGCCTGCTTTTTCATTGAAGTTAGGATATTGGTTGGTACCCAGTAAAATTTCTTTGCGTTTTGAAACGGAGTCGTGGCGGGCCTTGTTGCTTGCGTTGATCGCTTCCTGTACTTTTCCTGCTTTGACTGCTTCCAGCATTCCTCCTTCGTCTTCCACTTTCAAGAATAACTCCCATGCCTGTGTGGCAATAGAAATTGTTAAATTTTCAATAAAGTAAGAACCCGCGGCGGGGTCAACTACTTTGTTGAAATGACATTCTTCTTTTAGCAATAACTGTTGGTTACGGGCGATACGTTCAGAGAAGTCGTCCGGAGTTTCGTAAGTCTTGTCAAACGGGGTTACAGTGATGGAGTTGACTCCTGCCAAGGCGGCACTCATCGCTTCGGTTTGAGTGCGGAGCAGGTTTACATGTGCGTCAAACAAAGTCAGGTTGAAAGTGGATGTTTCAGCATGTGCCACCATTTTGCAGGCACAGAAACAAGTGCCGTCTTCCGCTTTGTTCGGACATTCGGGTTGGCAGTTGCATTGAGGATGATATTCTTTTACGATGTCCGCCCATAACATACGTGCTGCGCGGAACTTGGCAATTTCCAGAAAATAGTTGGAACTGATGCCGAAATTGAATTTTATTTTCTTGGCAACCAGTGCAGCAGGAACTCCTGCTTCTACCAGTTTGCTCAGATATTCGTTACCCCAAGCCAATGCATATCCCAGTTCTTGTGAAATATAAGATCCGGCATTGTTCAGTTCTATCGCATTGACACAGATACAACGGAATTTAGGTAGCGGAGCCAGTACTTCTACCAATTCTTTGGCGGTAGTGATGAAATTGCTAAGGTCTTTGCCTTTTACCATCATTTTACCCATAGGGTCATACGTTGACGGAGCCTTGCAATTTGGTCAGGTCGTATTCTTTCTTTTGGAAGTAAGCAACCAACAATTTGGCTAATTCCACCGTATGTCCTTGACAAGTGGAGAAGTTTAACTCAATGCATTCCGCACAGATATCATTCAATAATGTTTCGATATATTCAGGACTGAGATCTTTCTTCTTTACGTAGAATCCCAATGAGTCAACACCTTTGTTCAAAATATCCAGTGCTTTAGCATTGGCTTCTTTAGGACACTCTACTTTGATTTCCTGACGCACGAACCAAGTATTGTCGTTTTTCTTCGTGCCTCTTACATAGGGGAATTCTCCGGGTAGTCCTTCGGTTGTTTTCTAAACCTTCCAGATCTTCCTGGCGATAAAATGGTTTTACTTTAAAACCTTCGTTGGTTCTCCAAACCAATTTCTTTTCAAAATCAGCGCCTTTCAAGTCTGCTGTAATCTTTTCCATCCACTGTTCCGTAGAAACGGCTGGGAAGTCCGAAAAGAGTTTCTCTTTACTATCTGCCATAGTTTATTCGGTATTAATATTTAAGAATTATATCACATACTTTTTCAATAGTATGGGCAAATATACTAAAACCTTTTAAATAGAATCCTTTTTTTAGCTATTTTCATAAAGGAGAAAGAGAGGTTTCTGTCATTTTGTTAACTGACGAAAGCAAAAGATGTTCTTATTGCAAAGTGGATATTGCAAAATAAATAAGAATCATGAAATAATAGTTTTCAAATTGTTGGGTTGAGTGAGGGGAATTCATTAATTTTGCGGCAATTTTATAAAAACATAGTATTATATCATGGACTGGTTACAAAATCTATTATTTGTATGAAAACTACAATAGCGCATATCGTTGCTGCTTTATTTCTTTTGTTGATTGCAGTAGGAGTGTTGTCTGGGAAAAAGTT
>ENA-OQJW01000181-OQJW01000181.1-human-gut-metagenome-genome-assembly--contig:-NODE-181-length-12013-cov-2.341242_pt1 | contig 12013 bp, 14 predicted proteins | sample MGYA00242619_ERZ504786 | MGnify/ENA primary metagenome ERZ504786 (study PRJEB26092, sample SAMD00036357) | human gut metagenome | host: Homo sapiens | study: EMG produced TPA metagenomics assembly of... | reverse complement strand
CCGTTGGGTGGGAGTTCGGTTTCCGGCAGTGGAGTTGCCGGTTCTCCGGAATCTATTTTCTTCCCAGCAGGTAATCATTCAGATCATTATATTCCGCGTAACAGGCGGACTTGTCCTTAACCGGACATCCGGCTTCTGCCATTCGGCAGAATGCTTGCTTTCCAGCAGGATCATTATCCAGCAGACAGTAGGCACTCTTATATTCTTTTAATATCGGGATAGCCTTGCCTACATTGCTGACCGAATTTAATACGATATAATCGGCAGGCTGCCCGCTACCGGAGCGCATTGATTTGAGTGTGAGGTATGACAGGTAGTCCATGAAACCTTCGACTACGATACAATGGTTGCCGCCGTTTTTAATATGTGTAATCTCCTTGGGAGAGATGCTCCCTTTCAGGTATTTGTTGCGGATCTCATACCCGCCACCCCGGTTGGCAAAGGCCACGGCAAAATACCATTTGCCCTTGTTCTCGAAATGCACTTCCTTGCAAGTCTTCCGGGCAATTTCAGGTAAGATACCTCTTTCCTTGAGATAATCCAGCAAGACCGGGTTCGTCAGCGGATCAACGCGTACCTGCCGGTAACCGGCAGCCTGCGGTTCCGGCTTCCTGACAGAGGCGGTAGACCGGAAAGCAGCCGGGAAATGCCCTTCTATGGCTTTGAGCGCATAAGAGATATCTTTCGTCTTTTGCAGCTCCATCGCCAGGGTGATGATGTCCCCTCCCTGTCCGATGCCGAAATCATATCATAGGTTGCGGGATGTGCTCACTTTGAAAGAAGGTGTCTTCTCCTCACGGAAAGGAGAACAATACCAGATACTGTCCCCGTGTTGTCTGACCGGGGAAAATCCCATGCGCCGGAGATAATCCTCCAACGGAATGCGTTTAGCTTCTTCAATATTCATTGTATAACGGATTGTATTAATGACTCTTTTTATAACGGGAATCCCTCAGTATCACCCATTGCAGGGGATTCATCGGCTTCCCGTTTTTTCTCAGTTCAAAATGCAGGTGGTTGCCGGTCGCGATACCGGTATGTCCGACATTGCCGATATGCCGACCCATGCGTACATCATTTCCCTTTTTCACATACATTTTACTTAAGTGCGCATACAGCGTGGAAAAGCCACCCGCATGCCGGATTTCGACGTACCAGCCGTAACTGCTGCTGTACCGGGCTTCAACGACCTTCCCGTTTCCAGAAGCATAGACCGGCGTGCCATAAGGTGCGGCTATATCCACTCCGGTATGGAGTACCCTTTTCTTTCTCACCGGATGTAACCTTATTCCGAAACCGGACGAGACGGCAAACCTCCTCCGGCTCTCATTCAAGGGGAATATAATAGGATAATCAGCCAGTACGCTTACCGGTAACCGGCTGTTTCATACGAAAGATTTTCACTGCCGGGTGGAATGGATACGGCCGATGATTGAACTGAGTCCGCTTCTGAACTCCTTCGACGGGGACTGTGTAAAAGCCGGACATGACAATAAGTGACAGAACATGACAATTAATGACAACTTCCTCATAATCAATTTATTTAATGGCAAAGATAGTAATTTTACCCTTGCAAATGATTCATTAATCTTTAAAATTAACGTATATGGACAATGTAAACTTAGCCCCTGAAAACAACGGGGCAACCCAGGAACACGGGTATCTGATGGCGTATGACAAGAAAGAGCAGAAAGCCAAAGGGGTAAAAGGAATCGCAGCGAACGGCGAGCTGGAAACGCTCGAAGCCAATGAAGCGGACAAAAGCCAGTTCATCAAGGTGGACCAGAGAGGTAACTTCTTCACCAACTTCGGAAAGAACTTTCTCTATCATTACAACAATCCGGGACGTTATTCCCTGTACAACATCCCGAAGGAAACACCTGTAGAGCAGGCCAAAGAAAAAATAGAGGCAGCGCAGCTACCACAGAACGAAGCGGTAAGAAAAGAGCTGGCTTCGAACAGGGTGTATAACAACCACCGTTATAATGAACGGGAAATCAATTGGGAACAGGCTGCCAGATATGGCATTACCCCGGATGTCCTGAAAAATTCGAAGGACAGTCTTGAAAGGATGTTGCAAGGGAAATCTTCCGCTGTAGCCTTCCATATAGCCAAACCTTCCGAGCTGGGTCGTGAAAGTGGTGATGCTAAACTCTCCCTGTTCCGTGATGAGAACGGTGTGGTCAAGTTTGACATCCATTATATCCGTCAGGCTCCCAAAGTGGGTGAAGATTACAGGGGATACACATTGACGGAGGACGATCTCAAGACATTAAACCAGACCGGCAACCTGGGTAAAACAGTCGACATGGTCATTGATTACCGCACCAAGGAAACCAGGCCCTGCTACCTTTCCAAAGACCCGGTAACGAATGAATTGTTTCACATGCCCGTAGAGCAGGTACGCGTTCCCCGCAAGGTAAAAGATTATACGCTTTCCCCATCAGAATATGAAGCCGCCTTGCGTGGAGAGGAAGTGCCTATCCGTTTCAAGTCCAATAACGGGAACTATTATACCACATCCATTCAGATGAGTGCCGCCGAGCGGGGTGTTGAATTCCTCTGGGAAAGAAGCACCAAGAAGCTGGAAGAGGGGCAGAAACAGATACAACAGCAGGTCAGCAACGGTGAGCAGCAGACAAACGGGCCGGTACAAATAGCCGGGAAGCCTTTGAAAAAGGAAGAAGCCTCCCGGCAAGCGGAAAAGAAAACACGTACCCGCAAGCCGTCCATAATCCCTAAAATGTAATAATATGGCGGCCTATCTTTCTGATGACCCCAAGCAGCTGGACGAGCTTTTCAAGAAAGACGGTGAAGGCTATCTTCTTGTCGGTTATGAAACCGGCAAGGAGAAACCTCATGCGGAATCCTCCTATATACTCTATTCTGCCGATCCCGACAGGCAAGACCCTGTTTATACGTTCATGGCTCTGTTCAGCCGGGAAACGATAAAAAGCCAAATATGCCGCTTTTGTACCGGATACCCGTCTGGAAATCTATTCATTCCCGAAAATGACGGATGTGCCTGTCCTTACAGGGGATATTGCCAAGAAAGAATATATCAACCGGTTCTTTCTGCCCTATGTCCGTGAGAAGGGACTGGTTCCCTGATAAGCACCAATCTGAGGAATATACTGTTTGCACAGTCACGCAGCGACATCCTCATGGAATCTGGCGAGCTACCCAACGTTGACGGCAGAGCAATTGGACGGACTGCTCCATTTTCACAGGAAACAGGACGAACTGGCTGTCCGATATGACTATAACCCGGTTTATAAATTACCCTTGCATGCGGTGGAGACTTCCAAAGGAATCCTGTTCTTCAGTGATACCCAAACAGGACGGGACGGACTAAAAAGTTTTTACCAGCAACTATCCGGCAACTATTTCCGGGTTCATAGCGAACCCGGTCCCGTCAGGCAATACCAGGTCAACAGGCTGTCCGACGATATCTGTCCCTTGGTGGATGCCTGTTACCGGAAGAACCCTCAAAACGGGAAAGGGAAATATGACTTTGATGAAACCATCTTCTCAAAAGATACGTTCCGTGACCGGAACCTGTGGAAGCAGACGTTTGAAACGAATATGGAGCCGACCGCTTCTGAATTCCTTCGCCTGACAGAATTTGCCGGATGCCCTGCAAACCGTAACAATGCGGATATCAGCAAACTGCTGTATTTGATAGAAAACGGATTCAAGCGTGACCTTGTGGCTGATCCGGCTTTCGGATACCGGAATGTATTTCAAGAGTATGTGACCCGGATAGACAACTGCATCAACGGACAATCCTCCGGTCTGAATTTGGCCGATGTGCTGGATGAAATGCGCCGAAAAGCAGAGAATATTCTCCAAACGGAATTCGATGTAAGGGGACACCGTACATTGGAAAGGGCACTGAATGATACAAGCGTTCCATTTCTCATTGGGGGAGCCGATGCCAGCCAGGCCATGAGACAAGCCCTTCTGGAAGGCAAATGGATCTACTCTTCCAAAATCTCCGAATCAATGCCTGGTTTGCACTTTCTCCATGCCGACAAGAAATGTAACCGGGTAATGGCATACTCCAAATCTCCGGCAGGTAAAGCTGTGTATCAGGAGAAAAACGGCAGAATCATCCCATATACCGCCGCTTTGAAAAAAGAAACAAAAACGAAAAAGAACAATTCCCCTAAATTATAAAATTATGAAGCAACCCGAACAATCCTATACAGCCATAGAAACCGCTGACGGCTTTTTGTTCTTCACCCATACGGCGGAAGGGCAGGCAAACATGCGGAAATTCCTGCAGCTTGTGGCGGACCATTACTTTGATCCCCATTTCAACCTCGGTCCCGTCCATGTTTACAGGGCGGAAGGCATCCTCCGACAGGGCCGTCTGTCAATCCGGGCGGGAACCTGTTCACTGAATATCTTTACCTGAAGATGGACAGACTCCCAAAGATGGAGCTGGCATACCGTAATGAGATGAAGCCTACCCCGGAAGATTTCCGCAGTTTCTGTCACAATGCGCACTGTGACATCAGCCACCGCAACTGTAATATTATTGATGCGTTGGATGCGATGGCGGACAAGGAACGCACAGTTACCGAACTCTCCCGTCGACCCGCGACACCGGAAATACGTGAACAGATAGAAGAAAACAGCCGTGATAAGGACGAGCTGGATAAACTCCTCAAGCGGTTCTACGACGTACGCGGACACCGGACGGTCGAAAGGATTCTCAGTGACCCGATGGACAGTGTCATGGTAGACGGTGTCCGCCTCTTTACCCCTCACCGGCAGGTATTGCAGGCGGGACATGTGCTCTTTCTGCCCGCAGAGGCAAGGGACAACCCGTCCCATTCCTATGCATGGGTGAATGGGGATTTCTCCCGGATCGTATTCTCTAAAGAACCGCCTGCAAACAAGCAGGTATTCAAGGTGAAAGCGGTTATCGAAAAGGCTTTGGATAAAAAGCGGGACGTGAAAAAGAAAACACACACCCACCCTAAACTGTAGAAACATGGACAAGAGAGACCAAATGGAAAATTCATTTTTCGATCCCGAAAGACCGGGCAGCATATTCATTGCGATAGACCGGTATCACCATTATACACCGTTGCCGGGCAACTCACTCAGGTTCGTCGAAGGAAACCAAAGGGAGATAACGGATGCCGCCTTTTATAAGTTCCTGTCGGACAATGTCAACGAAGTCAAAAGCTGTACGTATGTGCCGGATGTGGAGATGGTACGGTATGACCTGAATTGGATGAGGGATGTGCCGTCACCGGATACACACATGCCTTTGGACAAGTATATCCGGCAGGAGCTGTTGCCTTACTTGCAGCGGAGCTTCCAGTACCCTTCCCGTCAGATCTCACTCTCGGACGCTGTCTACTGCTCCAGATATAAAGGAGATACCGATTGCAGCATCCTGAAAAAGTATTTCGTGCAGGAAGCCGATTATATGAGTTTCCGCAGATCCCAGGACGAAAGGCAGAAAATCTACCGGGGAGAGGCGAATTTCCGGACACCGCTGAAAGTGGTGGAGAATGACTTCGGGTATCTGATATTCTCCGGCAATGAAATCGGAAAAGAAGGATTCAGGGAATGTTTGCAGCATATCATCGACCATTACTTCGATCCGCATTACGACATTGGCCATCTGGGTGTCTATGAATATCCGTATGTAACGGAAGAGCTGGCAGCCCATATTGACGCATCCTACCGGATCGACCATGCCCGGCAGCTGAATAATTCTTTTGAATTCCAGCGTGAGAACCACGTGCCCCAATCCAAATTGCCGGACAAGTTTATTAATGGGCTGACTCCTCTATTTTACAGCCCGATGGAAACGACGGCTGACGGATTTATGGAACTGGCTGACAAATTCCATTTCGATCCGGACGTACGTGCGCAAATCATCCCTTCCAACCGGGACATTTACCGGCTGCTGACCGTGATGAAGAACGGTTATATGAATATTCATGAGCAGCCGTTTACCTACTTTAAGGAGTTATTGCCAGTTGCCCGGAAACTCGAAAGAATAACGCAGGTACGATCAGCGGCTGATTTCGATAGGAAGGAATTCAAACAAGCCTCCATGGAAATCCGGGAGGCCGCCGACAGTATTCTGAAAAGGGATTTCGATGTGAGGGGGCACCGTTCCCTCAAGAGCATGCTGGATGATCCGATGGTAGAATTTACCGTGGGGAACCGGAGACTGAATGACGTGCAGAAATCAGTATTGTCTTCCGGTTATGCGCTTTATATCCCGGAGAACAACCGGGAAGCGGTCAGACACCTGCAATACTGCATGGCGGACTTCGGGCGGAACCGGATGAAGAACTCATCCGAGCCTTTCCCCGTCAAGACCTATACCTTGAAAGAGGAACTGCTCCATCCGCTACCCACGGATAGAAATAAGAAAATGAGAGCTGTCAAAAAGCCGGAGAACCCCAAACGACATATGAACCGTTTAAAATAGTAACAGGAAATATGATATCCAAAAGTCGAGATTTGTATCGGGGCACGGATTGTAGAGAACGATCCGGAAGAACAGGTCCCCGTTCCCTATAAAGGGAAAGTCATCACCATCAAGGAAACCGGAAAAGGAGAGATGGATTACTTTGTCCGCATCCGGCTGGATGACGAATCCATGAAGCAAAAAAGAATCTCCCTTTGCTGCCCGGACAAGATCATGGTCTGTTTTCCATGAGCCATAGACTTGGAGGAAAAGCAGGAGGTGGAGCATAAGATAAAAAATGAAAAAGCTACCGGCCCGTCGAAAGGGCGTAAACTCTCTTAATCATTCACTTTATAAATCAGAAGAATATGAATACAAACGATACCATTCTTTTTAATGTAAACGACGGGCTGGGTAAAGTGGTTGATTACAGCCATATATCCGGAGAGAACCAGGATATGCTGTGCGGCAATTACCTGAGGGAGCAGGCGGAACTCGCACTGGGCGGGACCTATATCCCGGAAGAAACCATCTATTGTCTCCAAATAGGACAAAGACATCGATATGGATACTCCTTCCGTCATACATGAAGTCATGTATAACGGGGAATTGGAGGAACTCCCTTCCATTTCGCTCAGAAGTCTTGTTTTCGCCCATGAAATCTCTGCAAGGGGATTACCCATACACATGTTTGATACGGTTGCTCTGCTGGAAAGGATAAATGACAGTGCCGACACAGCAAAAGTACTGGAGGCATACATACACTATCATTCGGAAAAGATGGACAATACCCGGGAGAGAACGGTTACCGCCATACAAAGCGGGAACGGTGTGCTTTTATTCGATGATACCGGAAGGGGAATCCACTGCATGGAACGGTATCTGCAATATCTGGCAGACAATTATTTCTCATCAGCATTGAGAGGCGTTGACTCCCTTGAGATCTATTATTTCAGCACCGCCAACAATATCATAGTGGAAGATTCCAGACAATGCGCCGCCATGTTCACACCGGAGATGCCACACTGTTTCATCCCCTCGGAAGCTGTCTATTATCCAAAGGATCTCATGAAAGACCATTCTCCATCCGTCCGGTGTTCCATGAAACCCGACAAAAGCGATTATGATAATTTCTTAAGCAGGTTCAATCTGGATAGAAGCGAACTCATGACAGATATTGCCCGTCTGGATGAAATCTACAAGAATGGCATTGACATCTCCAAACCCGGCTACGGGTTTATCCATGAAAACAGCTTTGAGAAGATACTGGAGAAACTGACGCACTCCTATTTGAAAAAATCAGAGCATTCGCCACTTTCCGAAGCCCTCCAAAAAACAGCAAAGGATGTGGCCGGAAGAATCCTGCAAACAGAATACAATGTCCGGGGATACGAACCTTCCAAACCGGAAAAGAAGGAGGACGAAAAAAGAAGCAAGAAAGAAATCCGGATTAATCAAATTATAATCATTAATAAAAAGAAAAAACATGAAACAGAAAAATCCCGAACTTATCCTTCATTTTTTTTGTTGCTCAGGACTCCAAAGGAAAACCCCGGCAACTGGAAATACACCTGATACCGGAGAAAGAAGTATCGATGGCAAATCAAAGATTTACCGAATATTTACGGCGGCAAAGGGAAATGTACAAACTATCCCTCGTTCAAAGCCACCTGCCTGATCTTGATTTGTGTCGTTACCAGTTTCCCTCAGGAGTAACCTGCCCGGATATCCGTCCCTTTGACAAGGATAACAGCCTGGTACCTAAATTTATCAGTGAGAACGGAGGAAGCATGCAAAACAATGTCCCACTCAGAGGATTGGAATACCTTTATTCACGCGATGCAGAAAAAAGCCTGCCCATGCTGGTATCCAGCGGGCTTGCGGACTACCTGCTTGTACAGCCGGAAGCCAAACGTTTCGCATTGGCACAGAATACCCTCCATGATGATCCGTCAGAAACCCTGACCGCTGTAGAAACCGCAAAAGGAGTGCTTTTGTTTGAATATTCCGGTTACGGAAAGATGTGCTGCCATTCCTATATGCAACATCTGGCCGACCATTTTTTTATACGGACGAAGATAAACCGGAGTTTGTCAACCTGTACAAACTGGCTAATCCGAATGTAGAGGCTATAAAGGCGTTTCAGACATCCACCAATCCCTTCTCATTATATACAAACGATTTTATACCGGATAAAGCGCAATATCTGGATGCGGCTATCCTGAGAAATGCACGACTGGACAGGAGCCATCGCATAGAACCGACGTTTGACGCTTATGACAAATTCGCGTCCTCCTATGGAACAGTTACAAGTATCGCAAATGCCCAGATACTCCGGCTGCTGTCTTTACAAGAAACAGCCGGAATTTATGGAATAGATTATATAACCGGACAAATTCCGTTCATGCATAAGAACTCTTTTAACTCACAGTTTAATGCGTTACAGAATATTCCGGCAGAAAACAAGGGTGAACAGGAGAAGGTAAAAGCATTGATCCGTGATCAGGCAGCCTACATTTTAAAACGTGATTATGGAATTTCACCGGATAACCGGCAGAATAGAGAGATAGAGCCCGTCATCTCCATACAGACTCCCAAAGGTGCCGTTTACCTGCCTGCCACGGATGAAGGAGCTGTCTACAAACAATGCTATTTGCAATATCTGGCTGACCGGTTCTTCACTCCGGAAGTACAGGCTCTGGAACGGATCAGGGAATTCTACATTTCCAATCCGAACCATAGCACGGAACATTATATGCAGAAGCATCTGAGCTTTTTCCAATCCAATCCTTTCTATGGGGAGTTGGCGAAAATGCCATTGTATCCCATAGAGCAATCCAAACTGCTGAAAAAAGGCGGCTATCTCATAGAACCGACTTATCATGCCTTCAAACAGTTCACGGAAGATTACCATTTATCGATAACGTCGAAGAATGCAGAGATATTCAATCTGCTCTTCATACGGGAATACGGTCTGCCGGCAGATTTCAATTCCAATGAGAGTTATAGAGAATTCGCCTACAAAGGTGATTTCAAACCGCTGGATCAGGAAATGTCCGAACTGCAATCCCAAAAAGGATATAGTGAGAAAGCATTCTATAATATCCAAAACAGACAGCAGCAACTTGCCGACAGGATACTTGGTCTGGCATATAAACTGACCTGTCCGCCATTGCAGCTGACCGGATCGGCGGCATCGGAAAAGAAAAAAGCTGTTCCCCGCCGTAACAAGTCACATAATCCCCGTATCTAAAACTGATTGTCATGCCTGCATGGATGGAAAAAATAAAAGATAGACTAACCGAAAAAAAAGATTTGAAAAGCCTGTTTATAGAGTTGCTACCAGATAATCGGGTATCGACTGTCATGGTCGTATCGTATGTCCCGACGGATAAAGACTCTTTTCCGGTATTTATGGATCTTGTCGCCCGGATAGCCATGGATCAGAAAACGGTGCCGGATAACCTTTTGCTGCATTTTGAGGAAATACCCGCCAAGGACATTCCTTTCACCAGCAAACTGCCGGTAAAAGACAGTGAAAAAGCCCTTCGTTTCATTGTTTCTCACGGAGGTATCACAAAAAACAATTCTGTTCCTCTGCGGAAAGTGGCCTACCTGAGAGCATGCCAAAAGGAACTGACGACAGAGAATTTCCAGGCACTGGACCACTCACCTGGCTATAAGCGTTTTGTTACTTATGAGGATGCAATGGAAAAGGTCGCATCAGGGAAACAGGCCAAACAATTCTATACCATCGTTGAAACGGAACAAGGTATCCGGGTATTCAATGACGGATTATCCGGAACGAGGAAGTTTCGGGAATACCTGCAATCAACGGCGGATAATTTCTACTCAGGCTCTCTACAGGATGTGAAATCGTTGAATATCTACCGGATAGGAACCGTATCACGCCGGATGCTGGAACTCTCCAACGGGAATCAAACCTCCATGCCGCAAGCGGCAATGGAAATTCTGGCGAATTACAAGCCGTCCGTCACTTTCGACATGCATCCTACAGGGAAAAACCTCGACCGGTTTATTACGGCTAACGCACTGGAACTCTCCGCCCGAAACTGGAATATCATGACTCTTCAGGATATAGCTGACAGAGGATATGCCCATTTACCGGCGGACGAATCGTTTGCCTATAAAAAGGATTTCTTACCCGTGGAGAAAAGTATCCGTGAGATTATCCGGCAAAAGGATCTGCGCCGGGATTATCCTTTTCAACAGAAGATGGATGAACTGCAAAACGCAGCCAAGTCATTGGCCGGGACACTGTTAAACCGGGATGGGGTCCGGAAGGATTATCAACGGACAATCCAGTCTGTTGGAGTTTCGAAGGATATTATACAGGTTCAAGCAGCCGTGAAACTACATAACAAACCCGAATCTCCACGTAACAATGAAAAGAAAAAAGTCAAGACAAAAAACGCTTCTCCCAAAAAGCAGGCGAAGCCAAAGTTATAGTGCTTATGGAATTGATAAATAACACATTCATTCCTGAAAACGAGATACCACGCAGCCGTAGGGATGCCGGAAGAAAAGCATTCCTGCAGACTTTCAGGAACCTGTTTACAAATCGGAATCCTTTCAGGAAATTCATGGACGCCTATCGTTTCAATACGATCCGCTGGAGCGCATCCAACCTTCATGAACCCTCATGGGGAAAACGGATCGGATTATTCTTTCGTACCAAAAATCCAATCGCTATCCTCCGGGATGATTACCGGAGCAATCGCAGTAATCTGTTGAATAAATGGGAAACGTCCAGCCTGAACCGTATCCAGATGGAACTGGTCCGAATGGGTAGTATGCCTATTCAGAATAAGGACAGACATACTTTCAAAGCTCTGAACAGCATTGAAAAGAAAATCAAACAACTGCAGGAATATGAAGGATGTCCCGATATGAGCCATGAAAAGCAGCTTCTGGCAACATACAAGTACATTCTTTCTTCTCCTTTTGACCGGAAGTTCGGAGGATTGCCACCCGATGAGATTTGTGGGATGCTTCAGCAGAACGGACTGTCTGAATCAAACCTTCCTTACCAAAATTACGAAGGAATCCTCCAGGGCCGTGAAACAGTCATGTACGAACTGGCAACCGGAAAGAACGGGGAGAAATACCTCCAACCGGCAGATCAGGTGAAACTGAATGCGGGAATGTCAGGAATCTCAATGGATTTAATCAGCCGTTTTCCGGCAAAGGAAATACCCCTGCCGAATCTGACGGAAAGCATACAAGTATCGGAAAAGAAAGAGAAGCTCTCCATTCCCAAAGAACCGAAGAAAAGGGTAACGGAAAGAAAAATCAAAGGTCAAGAGTAGTAAAAATTAAATAGTCATTCATAATTAAAAAAGAAAGTAACATGAAAACAATTTGTATTTGTGAGAAGCCCTCGGTGGCACGCAGCATTGCCCGGGTCCTGGGCGTAACGGAGAAACAGGAAGGATACTTGAGTGGGAACGGATATGCCGTCACATGAACTTACGGCCATCTGTTGGCATTGGCCCTGCCTCAAGACTACGGCATTGTCCATGTGGAAAAGGAGATGCTGCCTATTAT
>ENA-OQJW01000180-OQJW01000180.1-human-gut-metagenome-genome-assembly--contig:-NODE-180-length-12067-cov-2.590285_pt1 | contig 12067 bp, 10 predicted proteins | sample MGYA00242619_ERZ504786 | MGnify/ENA primary metagenome ERZ504786 (study PRJEB26092, sample SAMD00036357) | human gut metagenome | host: Homo sapiens | study: EMG produced TPA metagenomics assembly of... | reverse complement strand
GATGCTATCACGACTTTACAAGATGTAGAAACAGCACTAAATGGTACATACTACAGTTTAAAAAGTGCCAGCTATTATGGTTGTGATTTTGTATCACGTGCTGAAGTGGGGGGTGAAGATGTACAGACAATTTCTTCCGGTGGTTTAAGAACCGATACTTATTATCGTTTCACACACCGTCAGAATAACTCTCCGGAAAACTTGTGGAGTTATCCGTATGCTGTTATCAATCGTGCGAATGTATTGCTGAATGCAATTGAAACAGGAGCCCCTTCCTACAGGAGACGAGCTCAATAACGCAAAAGGAGAGGCTTTAGCCCTTCGGGCTTTATGCCATTTTAATCTCTTGATTACATACGGAAAGCCTTATTTTGTAGAAAATGGAGCGACTCCGGGTGTTGTACTGGTAAAGGATGTTTTGAGTGCAGACGACCTTCCTGGCCGTTCCACTGTAGCAGAAGGATATGAAATGGTTATCAACGACTTGGAAGAAGCTTTAAAATGTATCGGGACAGAAGTAAAAGACGGACGTTTCAATAGTTGGGCAGTAAAAGGGTTACTGGCACGTGTCAATCTATATAAAAGAGATTGGGATAAAGCTTTTTCTTATGCTGAGGATGTAATTAATAATTCTCCGTATTCTTTGCTGAAACAGAGGATTATGTTGCAGCATGGTCAGGAAGATACTCTTCAGAATCTGTATTTGATTTGGAAATCTCAGATTTGGATGCAGGTGATCGTGAAATGTTTGGATATGTGGTCGATCCTGAAGGATATGCGGCAGTTTCCAATACGAAAGAGTTTGAAGATCTTATCAATGAGAATCCGGATGACATCCGTCGTAATTTGTTGAGTGAGACATCGGTCAAGGGACGTACTTATATGAATAAATATCCGGGCATCAATGGTAAAACGGCTGTAAACAATATCCGTGTAATTCGTCTATCAGATATTTATTTGATTGCTGCTGAGGCTGCATTAAAGGATGCAACTTCTGTTATCGCAAGCGCTGGTTCAAAGGGTATCTTCCACAAGAACAACGCAGCCAGAAAAGTATCTCGTTTAACAAAGCTTGTTAACGGATTAGCTTAATTACTATATAGCAATAAATAATAAACCCATCGGTGCCGTCATACCGATGGGTTTTTTTATTTGTTTTTTTGTATATTTGCGTTATATCATTTACTGCCTGTCGTATGAGTGCCGGTCATATCTGCAGAGTACTGCACTATAAAAAGCTCCACAGCCATCTGGTCATTCATCCTGCCGGTCTTCACAGCCTCCTCATATGCCACACCGTCTCTCACAGCCCTCTTTAAATCATCCAGAGAATATGCCCTGCACTGCGCCTGATATTTGCGCACCGCCCACTCCGGACATCCGGCCTTTGATGCTATGTCCTTGTTTCCAAAGCCCTTATTTGTCATGGCTTTCACATTCATCAGTATATTGAACTGGCGCGATATAAGATACATAATACGCATGGCCGGCTCTTTAAGTGCCAGCAGATCGTAATACAGCTCAAGCGCACGCTTTTGTTTGTGTGATGCAATCGCATCAACCATCTCAAACACCTTGTTTGTGATCTGCTCTGTCGTTACAGCCTCAACATCCGAAAGCTCAATCACGTCCTTGTCCATGCAGTAGCACAGCAGCTTCTCAAGCTCCTTGTCGATATTTTCCATATCTGTGCCGGTTTTTTCTATAAAGCTGTTGTAGGCAGCCTGGCTCATGCCCTTTCCATCTTTTCTAATCCTCATTCCTATCCATCTGGCAAGTGTCTCATCCGTCTGTTCCTTGAACTCCACAGGATTACCGCACTTGGCTGCCGCCTTATAAAGCTTTGAGCGCTTATCAACGCTCTCCTCAACAAATATAAAGTGCGTGCTCTCAGGTGAATCCTTTAAATACTCTCCAAGCTCATCGCCTGCCTTTGAAAAAATGCCTGCATCCTCTATAAGAATCACTCTTTTATCCGCAAAAAACGGAAGTGTCTCCGCCAGGTCAATTATCTCCTTCTGGTTGATTCCATCTCCCTCAAACGATGAAAAGTTCATGCTGTCGCCCTCATTTACCATAGCCTTTATCAGCTTGTCCCTGTACTGTTTTATGAGGTATCTCTCCTGTCCATACAGCAGATAAACCTTTTTGAAATCTCCTGCTTTTATATCATTGTCTATTGTTTTCATATATAGTACTCTCTTTATACTTAATCTGACCACTTTGCATTGTGTATAAAATACTGCACTTTGCATCCATAAGCCTATCCATGGCTTCATCAGCCGGATGTCCATAGCGGTTTTCTGCCGCGCATGATACTGCAGCCCACCTTGGGCTTAAAGCCTCAATCCAGTCTGCAGAGCTTGAATACCTGGAGCCATGATGATTTGCCTTGTAAAAATCCACAGAAAGCTCATCCCCATACTCATTAACAAGCTTCTTTTCTACCTCAGATGATATATCTCCGCCGAAAATACCACTAAACCGGCCATCCGTGAGCTTCAGCACAAGACACATATCGTTTCTGTCTAAGGCAGTATCATAAGGCCCCGGATACAGGCACATGATACCATCAGCTTCTTCATTTGCAGTACTGCGCAAACCTGATGCATCATTTATTTCAATCGAATCCCCCTTTGACATAAGGCATATATCAATTCCTGCTTCCTTAGCTTTAAAAGCAGCTCCTCCATAGCTTCCTCTTTAGCCGCTGCTTCTGCCACAACTATATGCTCTATAGTATACCCACTGTCTATCACCTCAGACAATCCGCTTATATGATCACTGTCTGCATGTGAAACAAACCAGTATGATATACTCTGTATGCCGTTATACTTAAGAAACGGCATAATCACATTCTCGCCAAGCTGTTTTCGGTCAGAGCTTCCTCCATCAATAAAGATGCATGTGCCTGACTCAAAGCGGTAAAATATGCCATCTCCCTGCCCCACATCAAGTATATCAAGTTGCGCAGCAGTTTTTGGCTTCACAAGCAAAATTGCAAGCAGGACTGCTGTACACACCACTCTTTGGACACTGTAAAGGATTTGGCCTTTTTCTTTTGAGCCACACTCTATGGCACGTTTTTTAAGCGAAAATGCCACCAAAAAGCCACTCATAACAGCATAAAAAAGGAAAATCCTGTATCCATCAGGAGCTCCTGTAATAACCGATGCCCCCGGAAGCTTCATAACAAGACTGCAAAGCACCTCATAGAGTTTTAACACTGCAAATGCAGGAAACACCAGCATTTTGCCGGGCATCACGCCAAAGCAGCCTGCGGCAGACGCAAGCAGACCCGAAATAAATACGACAGGTAAAGCCGGTATCACAATGAGATTTACAAACACTGCAAAAAGAGGCAGCTCATAATAGTTCATAGCCACAACCGGAAGCATCGGAAGCTGTATGGATACTGATGCCCAGAATTTCCCGCCCTTAGTAGCACTCATCACAGGCGTCACAATACCTATTGCAAGTATCGCCCCTACCGAAAACACAAATCCGGCATATCCCAAAACCATAGGATTGTCCCACAGCAGGTAAATGACCATGATGCCAAGAGAATTGAGCATATCTGTGCATCTGCCTAAAGCTGCCGCAAGCATTGTAAGTATGAACATCCCCACGGCACGCCTTGTGGACACGGCATTTCCTGTCATAACAGCATAACTTAGTATAAGTGCCGCAGAACAGACAAATGCCGCTGTATAGCTCACCCTTCTTTTTCTGAGAAGCTTGTAAAAGGCCATGCCAACTATAGAAATATGAAGTCCGGAAATAGCCAGTATATGTGAAATACCGCTGACCTGATATAAATCCTTTATCTCATCATCCAGATACGACTTGTCTCCAAGCAGCATGGACGAAAGCACTCCTGCCGTTGTCTCATCAGTCACCTCAAGAAGTGAAGCTGACAGCGTATCACGAAGTTTTTCAAGTCTATGGTAATACCATGCATGTTTATCGGCGCTTGTCTTAATACTGTCTGCATTCACCGAGAAATCAATTCCCTGCGAGCGGTAAAAGCGCGCTCTGTCAAACTCTCCCTCATTGGTTGCAGACTTAAACAAGCCTATCTTGCCGCAAGCTTTCATATAATCGCCCAAATGTGCGCTTTTGCTGTCACAGTATACCACAACATCACCACAGGATATTTTTCTGCCAAAAGCCTTGCCGTACCCGGGCTGCACTACGCAGTCCGTCATATAATACCTGTATGAGAAATATTTGTATTCAGTTTTATAAATCTTCCCCCAGACGATGACAGATTTTTCATCTGTCATATACTGCATATAGCTGTCACGGTTTTCATCCACTGAAGCGTATCTGAATTGTGCTGTTGCAAAAACAGCTGACGATATCAGGATAAGCAAAAACAACTATGCGCCCGATACCGGAAAGGCTGCCCTTAGACACCACACACTCAGCTATTAAAGCCACAACCAGCATGGCAAAAACCCAAAAGCCAAAGCCCCTGCCATACATACCTGAAACAGTTCCTGCAGTATAGACCAACGCAAATAAAAACATCGGTCTTTTACTAATACTCTTCTCCTCCTAATCCAATCTATTCTATTTTTCAGTTTTTTCCGTGGAATCATTAGAATCCACTATATCCTTATTAAACTCATACATGTCGCTTAGCTTGTAATTATAAAGCAGCATGCCGTCATTCTCACCGTCAAGCGAGATCTGTACCTTGTCCACAGTAGGAAGTGAGGTGAGTGAATTAACTATCGAATACAGCACCACATCCTCTGTCAGCTTATTGTCAATAGTATTTCTGAACGAAGAGTCAAAGTTCAGATAGCATATTCTATCTGCCACAGACACATTGATAAGCTTTGTTGTGCCCGGAAGAGTTGCCTTGAGCTTAGAACCCTTCGGTCCCTCAATAAGCTGCTCAACAACAAGCTTTTCAAGCGCTATATTTGAGCTGTAATGTATCACTCTGGTCTGTTTTTCAAGCCCTGTACCATCCTTGTCAGCAAAATAAAGCGTGAGTGTCTCCTTCACACTTGTATTAATCTGCTCACCCGGATTCTCAACAAAATCATCAGCACCCATGCTACCGACAATCTCATCATCCGAGTCCACAAGAGGAATACTGTTTACGGTAAATGTCACATATGAAATACTATCCAGCTGTGTGAGCGTGCGGACTACAGAAGCTCTCAAAAGCACTTCCTGTGCAGCCGTAAGGTCATAATACTCCTTGCTGAAATCCACAGTGCAGTTATAGTTTTTCTCGTCATGACCTCTCACAGACACCTCATCCGGAATCGCCTTACGCAGTCTTGAGTCTTCAGGCTTATCCTGCAGTCTTCCTAGAAGCTCATCCACCTGCTTGTCCACATCTGAGTTTTTGCTTCTAAGCACATATGACTCCGGCACGCTGCTCGTAACATCCATATTCAGACAAAACACCTCAACCGTATTATCTGCTTTTTTCTTTGTGCAGCCGCCCATGGAGAGCAGAATTACTGCAGTGAGCACGAATATAATTATTCTTTTCACGTCAAGCCTCCTATACAATATAGTTGAGCGGTATACGCACATCAAAGGTAGTGCCCTCTCCCATCACACTGTGAGCCTTTATAGCTCCCCTATGCATAAGAATAGAGCTTCTTGTAATGGCAAGTCCCAGACCTGTACCGCCAATCTCTCTCGAATGCGACTTGTCCACGCGATAAAATCTCTCATAGATGTGCTCTAAGGACTCCTCCGGTATACCTATACCGTTGTCCTCCACCTTCAGATAGAAATACTGATGGTCCGCATTTAAGGACACATGAACATAGCCACCGGTCTCGTTGTCATTGTACTTGATTGCATTCTCAATGAGGTTTGTAAAAGCAAGCGTCAGCTTCACCTCATCTACCTCTGCAGTTACCGGTCTGAAGCTCTCGAGTACAAGCTCCACCTGCTGCTTGTCAGCAATCGGCTGAAGTCTCTTCATAATCTGCTCGAGCAGGTCATTGATATTAACACTCTCGATATTCAGCGTGGCAGCCGACTTATCCATCTTGACCAGTGATAACAGGTCATTTATTATCTTTGTCTCTCTGTCTATCTCGCTTGTGATATCTCCCATGAACTCCCTGTACATCTCAATCGGAGCCTCATCACCCATGCTGTTGATGGAATCTGCGAGTACCTTCATGGAAGTAAGAGGTGTCTTGAGCTCATGTGACACATTCGATACAAACTCCTGTCTGGACTCATCCATGACCTTCATTCCGCTCATCAGCTCATTAAAATTCCTGCTTATTATAGCAGTCTCCGCATAGTCATCTACATCCAGCTGCTCTTTTCCAAAGCCATCCTTAATGTCTGATATCTCGTCAGAAAGCTTCTTAATCGGAACAAAAAGGTGCAAAAGCACAAGCACACCAAAAAAGAGCACCACCGCACCTGCGATAATAGCAACCGTCACAGCAATCTGTGTCAGATACGACATATTTAGCGATATATTGTCCGTCGACACACTTACAACAAGTGCTCCCTCTATCTTTGAATCCTTGTCGTTTGGATTGCTTATCGGAACAGAAAGCTCGATATAGTGGTTTTTAGAATCGTAGTTTGTAATCTCTGAAGCAGAGAAGGTCTTGATAACCTCCTCTGAGACAATAGTATTGCCATCATCTAAATTGTACGTATCCTTAATAATCTTAAAATGCTTGTCAACTATGAGCACACGGCCCTCATATATAGTAGTAAGAGTGTCAATCTGAGCATCAATATTGCTCAAGTCACTGCCATCCTTATCAAAGTATTTACTTGTGGATATCTTGTTTGCGAGAATCTTTGCCTGACTAAGCACTTCACTTTCGCGGATTGAAACCGCTCTGGACTCGTAGGTGTTAAGTATGCCGAAGCACAGCACCACCTCCGGTACCAGAACGAGAACAAAAATCATGAAAATCAGCCTGGATTTCAGACTCTTATAAAATGCAAAATGTACTTTACTCTTAAACATTTTAGAACCTTTCTGAAAGTATTACTTCTGGTTGTAGTAATATCCCACACCCCACTTGGTATGAACGTACTTCGGCTCGCTTGGATTTGCCTCAATCTTTTCACGAAGACGTCTGACATGCACATCAACCGTACGCACGTCACCCGGGTAATCCTCGCCCCATACAATCTTTAAAAGGCTCTCCCTACTGTACACTTTATTTTCATTTTTGATCAGAATCTCGAGCAGTTCAAACTCTCTTGCTGTCAAATTGATTTCATTATCATTTATGAACAGACGTCTGCTGTCACAGTCGAGCTTGATATCACCCTTTTCAATTACAGATGACTGTACCTGTGGTGCGCGTTCCGGTGAAGTGCGCCGCATGATTGCCTTGATTCTGGCCTTTACCTCAAGAATATTAAATGGCTTTGTGATATAGTCATCAGCGCCGTACTCAAGTCCTAAAATTTTGTCCATGTCATCGCCCTTTGCAGTGAGCATGACAATCGGGACATCAGAAAACTCCCTTATTGCCTGACACACCTCAAAGCCATCCATCTTTGGAAGCATGACATCTAAAAGAATCATATCATATGAATTGGCCTTCGCCATATTTAAGGCCTCCTCACCGTCATATGCGCAGTCTACCTCCATGCCATCCTGCAGCAGACTGAAACGTATTCCTTTTACAATTAACTTTTCGTCGTCAACGACCAGCACTTTTTTTGCCATTTATACACTCCTAATTTACTGTTATATCATCTTTTATTTTATTAAACATCGCTTCACCGATGCCGGACACCCTCGTGATATCCTCAATCGAAGAAAACAATCCATTTTTGGCGCGATCTTCAATAATACTCTTTGCCTTGCTCTCACCAATTCCGGAAAGAGCCATTAGCTGCTCGACAGTTGCGGTATTGATATTGAGCTTGCCATCCTTTACGCCTATATGCTCCTCAGCGCCGCCCTTCATCAGCGAGCCATCTATGCCGGTGGTATATGTGCCCTCAGGTATGTGATCCGACTTAAGCTCCTCTACAGTCGGGAAATACAGCATCTGCCCATCATACAGCTCTGATGCCAGATTCCAAAAGCTTTTGTCAGCTGTATCCAGCATGCCTCCAGCCATATCAACGAGCTCACAAACTCTCGCGCCCGGCTTTACTCTGTATACACCGGGATTGGCAACCTGACCACAGATATAGACGCACCACTCAGTAGATTCATCAGTGTCATCTGCTGTGTCTTTTGCCTTCTGCTCCTGTTCTCCATCGGATGAAGCTTTCTTCTCCTTGGAATCAGCAGTATGTCTGTTTACATCACTTGAAACCACAGCAGTCTGCTCCGTTTCAGAAGCAAAATGAACTGTGGCATCATCCTTTTTACAGCCGCAAAGGCCAAACGCTATTGTTAAAATAAACGCACATAATAATATTATTTTTTTCATATGGTCTCCTTTGATTAATATCATAATCTCAAAGGAGAAATCGATGTCCTCTTTATTTTACAGACTTTTTGACAGTATTACAAGTGTTGTTTCAAGTTTTTCTATCATTTCGTCAACATCACTCTTTTCGATAACAAGAGGAGGCACAAATCTAAGCACATTGCTGCCTGCCGTAATGACTATAAGGCCTTGATTTAAAGCCTCTGCTGAGACCTTTCCTACAGGAAGGCTGCACTCCACGCCCTGCATGAGTCCCATACCCCTTCTGGCTGTGAGACAGTCAAATTTTGCGACAAGCTCATCAAGCTTCTTCTCCAGGTAAGGTGCAACCTCTTTTACATGGCTTACTATATCAAGACGCTTAAACTCATCAAACACTGCACTTACTGCGGCTCCTACGAACGGATTGCCGCCGTATGTGGTGCCATGGTCGCCAGGTGCAAGGGATTTATCTGCCACCCTCTGTGTCATGAGAAAAGCACCAACCGGCACGCCACAGCCGAGTGCCTTCGCACAGGTCATGATATCAGGCTTTACATCATAGTTCTGCCATGCGAACATCTCGCCACTTCTGCCCATGCCGCACTGTATCTCGTCAAGGATAAGAAGAATATCCTTTTCATCACAGAGAGCTCTCACTCCCTCGATAAACTCCTTCTTTGCCGGGTAAATACCGCCCTCACCCTGAATAGTTTCCATAATAATGGCGCAGGTTTTGTCTGTCACCTGAGCCTTAACACTCTCTAAATCATTGAAATCCGCAAACTTAACTCCCGGCATAAGAGGCTCAAACGGCTCCTGATAACTGTGCATTGCCTGTAACAGAAAGCGCTCCGATGCTTCTTCCGTGGAAGGAATGGTTCATGGCAATTATCTCATGACCTGCATGGCCGTCTCTTGTAAAGGCATATTTCTTTGCAGCCTTGATAGCTCCCTCAATAGCCTCTGTACCACTGTTGGTAAAGAAAATACGGTCCATTTTGCTTGCCTTAAGTACCTTGTCTGCCGCCTCGATGACAGGCGCATTGTAGTAAAGGTTTGATGTATGTAAAAGCTTATCAACCTGTGCCTTTAATGCCTCCTTGTGGTGCTCATTGCTGTAACCAAGTGCACATACGGCTATTCCTGCAGCGAAGTCCAGATATGCATTGCCATCTGTATCATACAGATGTACTCCCTCGCCGTGATCAAGTACAAGTGAAAATCTGTTGTAGGTGTGAAGAAGCTCCTTTTCTGCCTCATCAATGTATGACTGTTTATCCATATTATTGCTCATTGTTAAATTTCTCCTCCGAATCTCCAAGAATAGCTGTTCCGATTCCTCTGTTTGTGAATATCTCAAGCAGTAAGCAGTGCGCGATACGTCCATCAAGAATATGAACTCTTGAAACTCCGTTATCAATGGCATCTATGCAGTTGTTAAGCTTAGGAAGCATGCCTCCGCCGATAAAGCCATCACCTATAAGCTTCTTTGCATCTGAGACTGTGAGCTCTGAAATAAGTGTATTCTTATCTGAAGGGTCCTTGTATACACCCTCGATATCTGTGAGGAATGCAAGCTTTTCTGCTGAAACTGCTCTGGCGATAGCACATGCTGCATCATCTGCATTGATATTGTATGTATTGTATTCGTCATCAAGACCGATTGGACACACGATTGGAAGGAAGTCCTTCTCTAACAGGTCATAAAGTATCTTTGGATTGACATCAGTGATTTCTCCTACAAAGCCTATATCCTCTCCGTTTGAATACTTTTTCTTTACCTTTAAGAGGCCACCGTCCTTGCCGCTCACTCCGACAGCCTGCACACCAAGCTCCTCAACAAGTGTAACGAGAGATTTGTTTACCTTATTCAGTACCATCTCGGCAATCTCCATTGTATCGGCATCAGTCTTTCTGAGTCCGTTTACAAATACAGGCTCCATGCCGACCTTTCCTACCCATTTGCTGATTTCCTTGCCGCCGCCATGTACGATGATAGGCTTGAAGCCAACCAGCTTGAGAAGTGTGACATCCTGGATCACCTGCTTTTTAAGCTGTTCGTCAACCATTGCAGATCCGCCGTACTTTACAACGATAATCTTTCTGTTAAATCTCTGTATATACGGAAGTGCCTCTATGAGCACCTGTGCCTTTTCCATTACCTGTTCCATGTTCTTATCTGCCATTGTACTGCTCCTTATTTGTTAAATCTTGTTATATTTTCTTCGTTAAGTGTGAAATCATAGTAATTTAAGTCTTCTCTGAATGTCCATCCCTCTTCCTTCCAGAAGTGGTTTCCAAGCTCATTCACCTTGAAGGCTATGATTGACACCTTGTTGATATGCTCTGCCTGAAGTGCTCTCATGCAGGCAACCACCATACTCTTTCCGATGCCGCACTTTCTGTAATGCTCATCCACGCATACATGATACAGGCAGCCTCTTCTGCCATCGTGACCGCAGAGTATGGCTCCAACTATCTTTCCATCTTCTACCGCTACAACACTCGTAGTCGGATTTCTCTTAAGAAATCTAAGGACTCCCTCTCTTGAGTCGTCAATAGAACGGATTCCAAAGCCGTGGATGGTCTGCCAGAGGCTGTACACCTCGTCATAGTCATCTATCGTCATAACCCTTATTTCATATTTATTCTCATTACTCATTTTATTAAATCATCCTTATATTTTTATATAACTATCAGCATTATAATGCATCTTTCTGATAATTATTTTCCTATTATTAATTATTACGGGAACATAGGAACCATATTAAGTCCCTCTGCCTCATCGAAGCCAAATAACAGATTCATATTCTGAACCGCCTGTCCTGCAGCCACCCTTTACCAGATTGTCAAGAGCACCCATCATAATAATTCTGCCGGTCCTCTCATCAATCACAAAGTTTACATCCACATAGTTGCTGCCCTCAACCCTACTTGTCTCAGGGCAGACACCTTTTTTTGAGCACTCTGACAAACTTCTCATTTGCATAATACTTATCGTAAACTGCCTTAATCTCATCATATGTAGGAAGTGTTCCGTCAGGCTTTTTCTTAAGTGTCGCATACTCTGTAGCGAGGATTCCTCTGTTCATCGGAACAAGATGTGGAGTAAAGTTGATAAGGATTTCTTTTCCTGCCGCATATCCAAGCTGTTCCTCTATCTCAGGGGTATGTCTGTGTGAAGCAACGCCATATGCCTTCATGCTCTCATTTACTTCACAAAACAGATTAGGTGTCTTTGCACCACGTCCTGCGCCAGATGTGCCTGACTTTGCATCGACGATAAGTGTATCTGTATCAATAAGTCCCTCCTTAACAAGCGGATAAGCTGTAAGGATGGAGCATGTGGTATAACAGCCCGGATTTGCAACAAGCCTTGTCTCCTTTGTGACCTTGTCCCTGTTTATCTCACACAGACCATATACAGCCTCATCAATAAACTGCGGCGACTTGTGCTCAATCTTGTACCATTTCTCATATGTGGCTACATCCTTGATACGGAAGTCCGCTGACAGATCGACAATCTTTACCTTACTTAATATATCCTCAGTGAGCACGCCTGCCAAAAAGCCCTGTGGGGTCGCAGTGAAAATCACATCAACAGACTCTGCAAGCTCCTCCATATTGTCATCCATGCACTTTGCATCAACTATCTGAAACATATTTCCATA
>ENA-OQJW01000179-OQJW01000179.1-human-gut-metagenome-genome-assembly--contig:-NODE-179-length-12187-cov-2.675788_pt1 | contig 12187 bp, 10 predicted proteins | sample MGYA00242619_ERZ504786 | MGnify/ENA primary metagenome ERZ504786 (study PRJEB26092, sample SAMD00036357) | human gut metagenome | host: Homo sapiens | study: EMG produced TPA metagenomics assembly of... | reverse complement strand
TCCGCAGGTTCTTTAGAGGAAATCAACAACCTGAAGGAGCACGGATATGATGTAGATAAATACTTAAAATCAGTGACAAAACACATGTCATTTTCCCATATCACAGCAAGCTTGATTTGGCGCTTGAGAAGGTGAGAAAGGCAAAGAAAATCGGTACTACAGGAAAGGGTATCGGACCTTCATACTGCGATAAGTATGAGAGAAGCGGAATCAGAATGGAGGATTTATACGCACCTGATTTCAAGGAGCGCCTTAAGGAGCAGACAGAGCTTAAGCTTGCACTTCTTAAGGTATATGATCCTGAGACTGATTATACAAAGGAGCTTGATTTCGACAAGATGTTTGCAGAGTACAGTGACTATGCAGCACAGCTTGAGCCATATGTATGTGATACAATCACCCTCTTACACAAGGCACTTGAGGATGACAAAAAGGTGGTTGTTGAGGGAGCACAGGCTACACTCCTTGACATCGACTTTGGTTCATATCCATATGTTACATCATCAAATCCTACAATCGGTGGTATTCTCACAGGAACAGGTCTTTCTGCTTCAGATATCGGAAATGTATACGGTGTCATCAAGGCATACTCAAGCCGTGTAGGTGAGGGACCATATGTGACAGAGCTTCTTGACGCAACAGGAGACAAAATCCGTGAGCTCGGACATGAGTACGGCACCACAACAGGCCGCCCGAGAAGATGCGGATGGTTAGATCTTGTCACCTTAAAATATGCCAAGCGTCTTAACGGACTTACAGCACTTTCTGTAAACCATCTCGACACAATCGGCAAGTTTGATACAATAAAAGTCTGCATCGGCTACGATGTAAACGGTGAGGTAACAGAGGACTTTACCACAAATCTCAAGGTTTTAAACAACGCAAAGCCTGTATATGAGGAGCTAAAAGGCGGCTGGGGAGATGAAATTGCAAGCTGTAAGACTTTCGAGGAGCTTCCTGAGAATGCACAGAAATACATCAGCTTCATAGAGAAATACATCGGAGTACCTGTTAAGTTCATCGGAACAGGTGCTGAAAGAGAAGCTATGATTGTGCGCGCAGACAATTAGTACAGCTAAAATATCATAGTATTAAAATTATAAATAATGTACAAAAGAGTGTTCAGAATTCACAAATTGAACACTCTTTTTTTATACTCTGATGTCATAATAATTTAGGAAGGAGCATTACTGTGATAGAAATTAGTAATCTCGTAAAGAAATATGGCGACCATATGGCCGTAGATCATCTTTCGCTGACTGTTGAGCCGGGAAAGATATACGGACTTTTGGGACCAAACGGCGCCGGAAAGTCAACCACCATGAATATTGTTACCGGATATATTGGTGCTGATGGTGGAACAGTAAAGATAAACGGCTATGATATATTTGCACAGCCTGAGGAGGCAAAAAAAATGTATCGGATACCTGCCGGAGATACCACCGCTTTATGTGGATATGACGGTATATGAGTATCTCAAATTTGTAGCAGAGCTCAAAAAGCTCGACAGGAAAAAGAGAAAAGAAATGATAGCAGATGCCATGGACATGACCGGCATCACGGAGGTGAAAAACCGTCTCATAAAGAACCTTTCCAAGGGCTACAGACAAAGAGTGGGTTTCGCCCAGGCACTGCTTGGCTACCCGGAAATCATCATACTGGATGAGCCTACAGTTGGACTTGATCCAAAGCAGATAATAGAGATTCGTGAGCTTATTAAAAAGCTTGGAGAAAATCATACGGTGATACTTAGCTCGCATATTTTAAGTGAGATAAGTGCGGTGTGTGATCATGTGTTTATCATATCAAAGGGTAAGCTTGTAGCAAGTGATGCCACAGAGAACCTGATTAATCTCATGTCAAAGAACCAGGAAATTAACCTTGTCCTCAAATCAGACGAGATTGGTGCAAGAGGAATGCTTGAGAAGATAGTAAATGTTGATAAGGTCACATTTGAAAAGTCTGAGGAAGAGAAAACAGTGAAGGCTAAGGTTATAGCAAAAGCAAACTGCGATATACGTGAGGAAATATTTGAGCTTGCAAGTGCAATGCATATGCCAATCCTTGAGATGCATACTGTTGTGAAGTCACTCGAGGACGTATTCCTTGAGCTTACAGGGGAAGGAGATGAGAAATAATGCTTGCAATATTTAAAAGAGAATTCAAATCATATTTCCAAAACGTCATAGGATGGCTGTTTGTTGCAGCACTTCTTGCAGTGTATGGCCTATATTTTTATGTATACAATCTGAAAAACGGTTATCCGTATATCTCATATGATTTAAAGGGAATCGGTTTTATTATGATGATTGCAGTACCAATTCTCACGATGAGATCGCTTTCTGATGAGAAAAAGACAAAGACAGATCAGCTAATGCTGACATCGCCTGTATCTGTCGGCAAAATTGTCGCAGGAAAATATTTTGCAATGGCAGCAGTATACACCATAGACATAGCACTTTTTGCACTTTCACCGCTCGTGCTGTCAATTTACGGTAAGGTGGCGCTCAGTGAAGCGTATGTGGCTTTGTTTGGCTACTGGCTTTACGGTTTATCATGCATCGCTGTGGGACTTTTTATATCGTCCATATCTGAGAGTGTGATAATATCTGCAATACTTACATTTACGGCATTATTCCTCTCATACATGATGCAGTCCATCACAGGGCTCATCTCGTCAAGTGGGAATCTGCTCACAAAGGTGCTTAATTGCTTTGATTTGTACACACCATTTGAGAATTTTGTAAGTGGCTGCTTTAGTGTCACATCGGCAGCTTATTATGTGACGGTTATCCTGCTTTTATGCTTCCTTACGACGCAGTCTATCCAGAAGAGAAGATGGGCATTTTCAAAGAAGATGATAGGCACAGGGGCATTTTCAGCAGGAATGATTGTCGTAATGTGTGCAATTTGTGTGGTTGTAAATCTTGTGGTGACAGCGCTTCCTGCCAAGTACACATCAATTGACTGTTCGGCTACAAAGCTGTACTCGCTCACAAACGATACAAAGGACAGGGTAAGTAAGCTCGATGAGGATATCACAATCTATGTTTTGAATTCCAAGAAATCAAAGGATGCAAAGATAGATGAGACAATCAACAGATACAAGGATCTTTCGAGTCATATAAAGGTAAAATATGTAGACCCGGCGACAAGCCCGAAGTTTTATCAGGATTACACAGACACGACACCTACAACAAACAGCCTTATAATAGAGAGCAAAAACCGTTCAAAGGTGATTGATTACAATGATATATATGAATATGACAGCTCTTCATATTATTACGGATACCAGTCGCAGTCGAGCATCACAGGCTATGATGCCGAGGGACAGATTACAAGCGCTATAGAGTATGTCACAATGGATGCAGATGAACTCCCGGTAATTTATCAGATAACAGGACACAATGAAACGGAAATAGGAAGCAATTTCCAGAGTGTTGTAAGCAAGGCAAATGCAAATCTTAAGAGTTTAGAGCTCTTTAACGAGGAAAAGGTGCCGGAGGATGCAACAGCCATTTATTATTAATTCCCCGACTGTTGATTTCAACGAGGAAGACGCACAGAAGGTGATTGATTATTTAAATGGTGGCGGAAAGGCACTGATTATCGGCTGCTACGCATATAATGACGAGCTTACAAACTTTAACAAGATACTTGCGGCTTACAATGTCAGCTTCAAGACCGGTGTGGTAGCTGAAAATGACAGCTCAAAATATTATCAGAATCCTCTCTACCTGCTTCCAACAGTTGAGACGACAGATTACACCTCAGATGCCACAGACGGATATGTATTCCTGGCAGGAAGCTGTGCAATCAATTATCCTGAGGATACAGATGATGTGACATATACAAAGCTGCTTTCTACATCAGACAGCGCAGTTTTAAAGAAGGACTGGAAGAATATCACCACATCGAAGGCAGAGGACGCAGATGAGAACGGACCGTTTACTACAGGTCTTGCTGTAAATGATTCAAGCACCGGCGCATCGATTGTTGTGTTTGGTACGCCTTATGTGGTTGATGATTCATATGACAATGCCGTTTCCGGCAACAATGCAGACATGTTCAAGGATGTTATCACATCAATGACCGGAAATGTTGAGCTTGCATCAAGTGTGATACCGGTGAAGGATTACACCTTAAGCAATATCACTATAAATACGCTGCAGGCGGTTGTTACGGGACTTATCATAATGATTGCTGTACCGATACTGCTTATAATCATAGGAATCGTTGTATGGGTAATGAGGAGAAAAAGTAGATTACAGGCAAAAAAGCGTATAGGAAATAGGAGAAATAATGAATGAATAAGCAAAAACGCACTTTTGTGATACTTGCGATAGTTCTGGCAGCCTGCCTGGCGGGCTACCTGGGGCTTCTAAATTACAATAAATATAAAAGTGATGATGATTCAGAGAGCAAAAGCGACAGTGTTGAGGCACTTTCGCTTGACTCATCGGATGTCAAATCGCTCTCATTTCTGATTGACGGTCAGGAGTATAGCTTCAGCCGTATAAAGTCAGAGGATACCTCCGATGAGACTGAGTCAACGGAGTCTGAGAAAACAGATACCAATTCCGAAAGCAGTACAGACGATGATGACCAGTGGGTCTGCGATAATGACACCTCTCTTAAAATACAATACAAGCAAGGTTACATCACTGCTTGGAAACGCTACAAGCATCACAGCTTCAAAGAAATTTGATTCAGATGCGGATACATCTGATTTTGGACTGGATGAGCCACAGAATGTCGTAAAGCTAAGCACTGCCGACAAGACATATACCATAACAATCGGTGAGAAAAACGCTATGCTTGGTGAGTACTATATCAAGGTAAATGATGATGTATATCTTTCAAGCACCACAATCCTTGGAACAATTCCGGATTCTATAGATGATATGATTGCAACGGAAGACAGTGAGAGTACTGAGACTGAAAGTGAGTAGCAACGGATTGATAAGTTACAATTTGAAAAGAAATTAAGAAATAGTTCATCCTTTTTTAATGAAATAGGTATTGAAATCATGCTTATGTTGTACCATTATTATTGTGTAGAATAATAATGGACAAACGGTGAATAGCATGAATCAGATGAACAAAGACAGCTACAGCATAAATATCACAGGTCTTACCGATGAAGAGGTAAGGCAGAGAGTGGAGGAAGGACTTACCAATAGAGCTGATATATCTACAGACAAGACGACAAAGGAAATTGTGATTTCAAACGTTTTCACATATTTTAACCTTATATTTCTTGTCATAACGATACTTCTCATAATGGTAGGTTCTTTCAGAAATCTGACATTTCTGCCTATAATTATTGGAAATACGGTAATCGGAATCGTTCAGGAAATCCGCGCAAAAAAGACTCTTGAAAAAATGAGTTTACTGAATGCTCCGCATGCGGATGTCATCAGAAACGGCAGCGTAAAGCAGATTAGTACGGAGGAACTTGTAAAGGACGATGTGATTTTGCTTACCGCAGGAAAGCAGATTTGTGCGGATGCGGTTGTGATATCCGGAAATATACAGGTAAATGAATCACTGCTCACAGGTGAAGCTGATGAGGTAGAAAAGACAGAGGGCAGCACTCTCATGTCGGGAAGCTTTGTTGTATCGGGAGAGTGCTATGCACGGCTTGAAAAGGTCGGTAATGAATCATATATCTCAAAGCTGAGCCTTGAGGCAAAATCAATGGGCGGCAAGGAGCAGTCAGAGATGATACGCTCCATCAATTTGATCGTCAAATGGGTTGGCATAGTTATTATTCCGATTGGGCTTATATTGTTCTGGCAGAGTCATTTTGTGAATGGCGAGTCTATCACAAAGAGCGTTACATCGACAGTTGCAGCGATTATAGGAATGATACCGGAGGGCTTATATCTGCTGACCACAGTGGCGCTTGCCTTAAGCACTATGAAGCTTGCAAGGAAAAAGGTATTGCTTCATGATATGAAAAGTATTGAGACACTTGCACGAGTGGATGTGCTTTGTGTGGATAAAACGGGCACAATTACTGAGCCTGATATGAAGCTTAAGGATATTTTCCTCTGTAAAAACAGTGGAGCAGATGGCACACAGACAGCTTTGACAATAGATGAGCTTAAGAGCCTGATTTCGGATTATGCGAATGCTTCGGTTGACAACAATGCGACTATGCTCGCACTAAAGGCATATGCAGCGGATGCTTTGACAAATAATATATCTGCACTGCATCGTACAGCACTTTCACAGCAGGCGTTTTCGTCTAGCCTTAAGTATGGCAGCGTTACTTTTTCTGACGGAACATATCTGCTTGGAGCACCGGAATTTATCATGCACGATGACTTTTCTCGCATTGAGGAAGAAATCATACCGTATGCTGACAAAGGAGACAGAGTGCTTTTATTTGCAAGGTATGATGGGGAAAACGTGGAGAATGGCATAAATGGCAGCGTTACTCCGCTTTGGATTTGTGGCACTTGCCAATCCTATCAGAGCAAATGCAGTAAAGACCTTTGAGTATTTCAAGAGTCAGGGTGTTGCGATAAAGGTTATTTCAGGTGATAATCCGCGTACGGTTTCACAGATTGCCATACAGGCAGGAATAGAAAATGCAGAAAGCTTTGTCGATGCGGCCACACTTGATACTGAGGATAAAATAGCCGATGCAGTGAATAAATATACTGTATTCGGGCGAGTGACACCAAAGCAGAAGAAACAGCTTGTAAAGGCTTTGCAGGCTAAAGGGCATACAGTTGCGATGACCGGAGACGGAGTCAATGATATACTTGCCATGAAGGATGCAGACTGCAGTGTGGCTATGGCATCGGGAAGTGAGGCGGCAGCCCAGGCAGCCCAGGTTGTCCTTTTGGACTCTGACTTTGCACATATGCCGGATGTGGTATATGAGGGACGCAGGGTGGTAAACAATATCCAGCGCTCAGCCAGCCTGTTTCTTGTGAAAAATATATTCTCACTTGTTACTTCACTGTTTTCGGTTATTCTTATGGTTACGTATCCGCTTGAGCCGGCACAGGTATCGCTCATCAGTATGTTTACCATAGGAGTACCGGGATTCTTATTGGCACTGGAGCAGAATAAGGACAGGATAAAGGGACACTTTATCACCAATGTCATGCTAAAGGCACTGCCGGGTGGACTTACGGATGTAATAGCTGTCGGAGCGCTTGTCGTATGCGGAGAAGTATTTTGTATATCAGATGCAAGCATAGGAACGATAGCGACGCTTGTACTTTCAGTAGTGGGCTTTATGATTCTCTTTAAAATCAGTGAGCCGCTAAATGGAATGAAATATGCTGTTATTATCGGAAATATAGCAGGTCTGGTATTTTCGGGTTTCTTCTTAAAGAAACTGTTTGCACTGACAGATTTGTCAAATATATGTATTCTTCTCATGATAGTGTTTGGCTTTGCGGCTGAGTCACTGTTTAGGAATCTGACACTTCTGGTTGAGAAACTGAGAGGCTCATATGAGAAAAAGAAGGGCTTCAATGTCTGATATTAAAAATCTGCATGGCACCATAGGTGTGTGGCAGCTTAGGACCAGGGGCCTTTCTTGATGGGCACGACAGATTTTTACAGTTCGCGCAGGTATTACAGAGCTCTTTTGATATTTTTCTGCTTTTGTGAGTCAAGCTTTATTATGAGGGCGGCTGTCTTAAGTGGCATGAGCATATTTGAACCGGTGAGATGTATACCATCAGGGCTTACGTGCTCAAAAATCTCAGGCAGCAGCTTAAGCGGATATTCATCGCCTAAAAATGACAGCTCAATGGCATAAAGAGAGCTTTCTTCTTCGACAGCCTTTGCAAACTGCTCATATGCGTTTGACAAAAGCATAAGGCTTAAACAGTCTGCTATGTAGGCCTCCTCAAGCTGCTCATGGTTTAAATACAGCTCTGACAGCTCGTCTGCACCGTTTCCGAGTGTCACGAGACCGTAGGCATAGTGTGCCAGTGATACCCCGGGCAAATCCTGTTTTATGGAATAGTATGCGAAGGCATCCACCAATGGAAGCATTGCGGTGTATATTGCCCGGATAAGCGGCAGCTTATCGTTATCAAAATGAAACCGGCTGCAGAATTCTTTCCAGTCTTTAGATGATAATTCAGGTGTGATTTTGCGTTTCATGGTTTTTTGGTTACATCATCGGATTCTTTATCATCAGAACCCTTTAAAAGTCTGTATACAAATGAATATGCCCAGATAAGCACCGGGATAATGATAGTTGCGGCAACGGCAGCCTTCCAGTAGCGCATGTCACTTGTGTGATCGAGCACAGTGGCAACAAATGCCACAACATATAAAAGTAATAAAAGGATGGCGCCAATCAGTGCCAGAATACGTTTTGTCTTTTTCATGAATTGTTCTCCGTGGTTTTTGAATAGTTATTTAATAATTATAATATAAAAAAACAAAATTAGACGTCAAGCTGTTATTTTGGTTATAATACATCCATATGTGAAGTTGAGGCTGTTTGGCCTCATATCAGTTTATAAAAGATAAAGGTGGTAGTAAAAATGGCTTTATTAGAAGAGTGGCACAAGATTGCCTACAATGACAAAGCAGATCAGGGAGAGTTACAGCGTTTTTGGCAGCATTATTTCCTCTTGGAGAAGGGTGTATATGAGAAGCTCCTTGCAAATCCGGATGAGGCAGTAGAGGGAACAGTCAAAGAGCTTGCTGAGAAATATGAGTTATCAATCATGGAGATGACAGGCTTCTTAGACGGAATCAATGACAGCCTTGTCACACCAAACCCAATCGAGGAGATGGATGAGGACACAAAGGTAAGCCTTGCATTCGATAAAGAAAAGCTTTATAAGAACATGGTAGATGCAAAGGCAGACTGGCTTTACAATCTCCCGGCATGGGATGAAATCTTTGACGCAGAGACAAAGCATGCGCTTTACCTCGAGCAGAAGAAGTCAGGAACAGTGGTAGTAGGTAAGAAAATCGGCCGAAATGATCCATGTCCATGCGGTTCAGGCAAGAAATAATAAAAAATGTTGCGGAAAAAATGCATAAAGTACTTTACAGATTAGAAAAATAAGTATATTATCATTTTTTGAAAGGAACATTAGCATAATAACAATACGTTGAAGAGCACAGTAAGTATATTAAAAGCAGCAGAGAGGGAAGCCTTGAAAGACGAGAATCAAAGTCCAAAGAGTGGTGAAAGCTCCCCGGTGGATGATATACCGAACACCAGCTTGGAGTGGCTCCAATAAAGCCCGGTGACACCGTTATAGTCAAATGAGTTTCTGTCGGATACAGACAAGCAGTATGTTTTCAGGCGGAAAGAATGTGGGTGGAACCACGGTAACAAAGCTTATCGTCCCCGATGTCGCAGCAATGCGGTGTCGGGGATTTTTATATTAAAAATAAAGGAGAGATAACCATGAAGATAACATTGAAGGATGGCTCATCAAAAGAGTACAGCGAAGCAAAAAGCGTATATGAAATCGCAAAAGATATAAGCGAGGGACTTGCAAGAGCAGCCTGCGCAGGAGAGGTTGACGGAGAAATTGTTGACTTAAGAACAGTTCTTGACAAGGACTGCACACTCAATATAATCACAGCAAGTGATGAGGAAGGACTTCGTGTTATCAGACATACAGCATCACACGTGCTGGCACAGGCAGTTAAGAATCTGTTCCCGGATGCAAAAATCACAATCGGACCGGCAATTGACGATGGTTTCTACTATGATTTCGATTCACAGCCATTCTCAAGAGAGGATCTCGATGCACTTGAGGCAGAGATGAAGAAAATCATCAAACAGGGTCATGAGATAACAAGATTTACACTCCCTAGAGAGGAAGCAATCAAATTCATGAAGGAAAAGGATGAGCCATACAAGGTAGAGCTTATCGAGGAGCTTCCTGAGGGTGAGGAGATTTCATTCTATGACCAGGGTGGATTTGTAGATTTATGTGCAGGACCACATCTTATGAGCACAAAGGGAGTAAAGGCTTTCTAAGCTCACAGCATCATCAATGGCATACTGGAGAGGTGATTCAAACAAGGCAAGACTCCATCGTATCTACGGAACAGCCTACAATAAGAAAGAGGATTTAAAGGCACATCTTGAGAGAATGGAGGAGGCTAAGAAGCGTGATCACAATAAGCTTGGCCGTGAGATGGAGCTTTTCACAACAGTAGATGTAATCGGACAGGGACTCCCGCTTATGATGCCAAAGGGCACAAAGATGATTATGAAGCTGCAGAGATGGATTGAGGACCTCGAGGATAAGGAGTGGGGCTATGTGCGTACAAAGACACCACTCATGGCAAAATCAGACCTGTACAAGATTTCAGGACACTGGGATCATTATCTTGACGGCATGTTTGTTCTCGGAGATCCTGAGAAGGACGGCGAGGAAGAGGTTATGGCACTTCGCCCGATGACATGTCCGTTCCAGTATTATGTATACAAGGCAAAGCAGCACTCATACAGAGATCTGCCTTACAGAATGGGTGAGACATCCACACTGTTTAGAAACGAGGATTCGGGAGAGATGCACGGACTGACACGTGTCAGACAGTTTACTATCTCAGAGGGTCACAATGTTATCCGTCCTGACCAGTGTGAGGAGGAGCTCAAGGCATGCTTCAATCTTAACAGATATGTCCTTAAGGTGCTGGGACTCGAGAATGATGTGACATACCGTCTTTCAAAATGGGATCCAAAGAACACAGAAAAGTATTTAGGAGATGATGAGTACTGGAACTCAACACAGGAGGTTCTTCGTAACATCCTTATTGAGGAAAATGTTCCTTTTGTTGAGGCCGATGGCGAGGCTGCATTCTACGGACCAAAGATTGATATCCAGGCCAAGAACGTATACGGTAAAGAGGATACCATGGTAACAATACAGCTCGACTGTGCTATTGCTGAGAATTTTGATCTGTACTATATTGATCAAAACGGCGATAAAATCCGTCCATACATCATCCACCGTACATCACTCGGCTGCTATGAGCGTACACTTGCATGGCTTATCGAGCACTACGCAGGCAAGTTCCCTACATGGCTCTGCCCTGAGCAGGTTCGTGTGATCCCGATTTCCGAGAAGTATAACGATTATGCACAGAAGGTTGAAGCTCAGATGAGAGAAGCAGGAATCCGCTGCTCTGTAGACGGACGTTCCGAGAAGATGGGATACAAGATCCGTGAGGCACGTCTTGAGAGAGTACCTTACATGCTTATCGTTGGTGCAAAAGAGGAAGAAGAGGGTAAGGTTTCCGTAAGAAGCCGCTATCTTGGCGATGAGGGAATGAAAGAGCTTGGTGAGTTCATTGACTTCATCAAAGAAGAGATCAAGAACAAGACGATCCGTAAGATCGAGGTTCAGGAAGAGAAGAAATAAGAAGTTATGAAATAACATAACATAACTCCCACTGACAGGGACTGCTGCCTGCAGAAGCCTGTCGGCGGGAGTTTTGTTATGTCACGGAAAATTACTCCGTAATATTCTGACTTGCAAAACAGAAAATTAATGCGATGACCGTAAAGAATACCCAGATTGTAACGGTGATGTTCCAGCTGGTATGCTCGGCAAGCATTCCAATGGCGAAAGTGGAAACTGCAGTTCCCATATAAGCGGTTGCGTTCAGAAAACCGGATACAGTAGCCACTCGCCCCTGTTTTTCATAACGCAGAGGATAGATACTTACATAAAGTGTATTGATTGCCATCATAGAAGTAGTTGTCAGGGCAAAGAGAACCGCTGTCAAAAAAATGGAAATATGTCCGCAAATTCGGAGAATAAAAAGGGACAGAGTGGAAAGTCCGAAGAAGACGGAAGCAGCTCTGGTTTCGTTGCTTTGGCATTTTTGATATATATATCTGGCCAGATATGCACCTGCAAGATTAAAAATAGGAAGCAGGGTGGTAATCATCACGGAAAAGGAAGGCGATGTGAGAAAATTTTCGGATATGTATGTGGGCACCCAGGTGGTAACTCCGTCTTTCAACATTCCATGAACCATGATCGGGAACAGAATGATCATCATTCCGCTGCTTTTTAACAACTGAAAAAATGGAACATGTTGAGGTGAATCAGATATATTCCTTTCAGAAGAAACTGGTTTCATTTTTTTACGGATTTTGGAAAATCCACAGATCCAGATCAGTGATACCAGAAAAGCAGCAGAGAAGCAGAGAAAAATACAG
>ENA-OQJW01000178-OQJW01000178.1-human-gut-metagenome-genome-assembly--contig:-NODE-178-length-12191-cov-3.455487_pt1 | contig 12191 bp, 9 predicted proteins | sample MGYA00242619_ERZ504786 | MGnify/ENA primary metagenome ERZ504786 (study PRJEB26092, sample SAMD00036357) | human gut metagenome | host: Homo sapiens | study: EMG produced TPA metagenomics assembly of... | reverse complement strand
TTTACGTACCTTTACGGTTTTTTACCCGGGTACGTACTCCCGTTCGGTACCCGTAACCGTAACGTTTTGTAGTAGCCGCTGAATTAAGTGGACGGTGGTGTAGTTTTTCTTCTATATTCATAATATGTACGTACACTTATTTGTTATTGAGTTGCAAAGATAGACATTTTAGGCGAAATCTTTCCTATCTTACTTTAATTTACTATCTTCCTCTCCGCAAACTATATCCTTTTAACTAAAAAAAATAAGTATCAAAAAGTCAAAAGTCACTATTTTATCGAATAAGAATTAAGAGGACAACTTTCACTAATCAAGAGAATTCCACTTTATAAAAAGCTAAATTATCTGCATAAACATACAATGACTAATTAAATATGTCCAACAACACATTCCCAGTTCATTAGAAATATAAAAATACATTGACTACAAGAATTAATTCAACACGAAATTACATAAACACTTGATTGATAAACAATATTATATATTAAATCCACATTAAACAAGACAAACACTATTTTGATAAAGTTAAGAAAAACCGTATATTTTTATCCTAAAGAAAGGACTTCGTAAAAAATATATTAAAATATATTATCCTATTTAAATCAAAATACATATATTTGCGGTCATTATTAAATAATGCAATTATAAGAATGCAAGCAAAAAGAAATCCTAATGCAGTTGAATAGTAATAAAACCACTATGGAAAACGACACAATGATACAAGAAATTGCATTTACAATTTAAAAAAGAGAGTTCAATACATAATGCCTGAAATATGGCAATTTATAAACCCCTAATTAAAGCCAAGTTTATATGAGCAGATTTTCTTCATTATTATGTAGCTTGCTATTCTGCATGATTACATATGCACAGGAAATTACAGTAACTGGTAAAGTCACCGCAGGAGGCGAAGAAATGCCTGGTGTCACAGTAGCTGTAAAAGGACAAACTCGCGGTACCATCACTTCTACCGATGGCAGCTACCAGATTCAGGTTAACGGCAATGAAAGCCTGATCTTCTCTTTTGTAGGTTACGAAACAGTAACTATACCGATAAACAAACGCAAAGTTATTAACGTAGAATTGAAGGAAACAACCCAAATGGTAGATGAAGTAGTTATAACCGTTCCTTACGGTACTGCCAAAAAATCCACATTTACAGGGTCTGCAAGCTATATTGCCGCCGGCACTATTGAAAAAGCACAGGTCAGTAGTGTGTCAAAAGCATTGCAAGGAACTGTAGCTGGTTTACAGTCTTTTTCCTCCAGCGGTCAACCCGGATCAGACGCAACTATCCTGATTCGTGGAGTTGGTTCTGTAAACGCTTCAACCAATCCCCTCTATGTGGTCGATGGTGTTCCTTACGATGGTGCTCTTTCCTCCATAGCATCTTCAGATATTGCGTCAATCACTGTATTAAAAGATGCAGCTTCCGCTGCATTGTATGGCTCACGTGCAGCAAACGGCGTAATTATGATCACCACCAAACAAGGAAATAAAGATAGCGCACCCACCGTTGAATTATCTGCTAAATATGGTTTTTCAAGCCGTGCACGCGCAGACTACGACCAGTTGAATACAAACCAATATTATGAATTATATTGGGAAGCCATGCGTAACTATCGTATGGACAACGGTTACTCTGCCGAAGAAGCTGCAGCATGGGCATCAAGCAATGTTACAGGCAATCTAGGCATCAACCCTTATGGCAGTGCTTACCCTGAGCCAATCGGCCATGACGGAAAACTGGTAGCAGGTGCCAAACCATTATGGAACGACAGCTGGGACGACGCCCTTTCACAAGATGCACACTATACAGATTTAAATGTACACGTAAGTGGTGGTAGCAAAACCTCCAAATATTTTGTTTCAGCAGGTTACATGGATGATCAAGGTGCTTATATCTGCTCTGGTTTCAAACGCTATACTCTCCGCGCCAACGTGACTTCAGATATCCGCAAATGGTTACAGATCGGATTGAATGTATCAGGAACTCATTCTGTTCAAGACTATCCCAAGCAAGATGACTCAACAATCTCCAATGTGGTCATGTTTGCCCGTTCATTGCCATCATTCTATCCAGTGTATCAACGTGACTTGGCAACTGGAGCATATTTATTGGACGAAAATGGTAACCGTATGTTCGATTATGGTGAGTATCGTCCTAACTCGTATGCAAAATATAATCTGCTGGCTTCCATGCCACACGATAAAAGCGAGATAAAACGCGATGCTGCTTCTTTACGTGGCTTTATCCAAATAACTCCTATCGAAGGACTTTCTTACAAAATGTCTTTGAATATTGACTATAATAACAAAACAAATCATGACTACACCAATCCTACTTACGGTACAGGTTCTATCAGTGGTGGCAGCGTAAGCAAATACAACTACCGCACTACAGGCATGACTTTTAATAATGTCATTAATTATCAACACACGTTCAATGATGTACATGATATCCGTGTGATGGCCGGTCAGGAGTACTATGAATATAACACTTCCAATTTCGGCGGAAGCCGCAGCAAAGTCATCATGGATGGATTCTATGAGCCCGACGCAGCTTCCTCTTTAGGTGATTTTGGCGGAAACAGCGACCAATACAAGCTGTTAAGTTTCTTTGGAAGTGCTGAATACTCGTACGATCAAAAATACTTCTTATCGGCTTCTGTCCGTTCTGACGGTTCTTCCCGTTTCCATCCGGATCATCGTTGGGGTACTTTCTGGTCAATAGGCGCATCTTGGAAAATTATGCAGGAAGAGTTTATGAAGGACACATCAGACTGGCTATCTAATTTATCATTGCGTGCCAGCTACGGAGCGCAAGGTAATGACCAGGTAGGTTATTATGCGTATCAGGCGCTCTATTCCATACGTAATAACCTCGGTGAATCCGGTTTGCATGCTTATCGTCTGGCAACTCCTAATTTATCATGGGAAACCAATCTAAATACTAATATCGGCTTGGATTTTGGTTTCTGGAACAATCGCCTAAGTGGTACAATCGAATACTTTGAACGTCGTTCCAAAGATTTATTATTCTCTAAAGACTTAGTTCCATCTTCAGGTTTCTCAAGTATGGACGAAAATATTGGTGCCATCAAAAATTATGGATGGGAATTCCAAATCTCAGGATATCCTATCATGACTAAAGATTGGAAATGGAAACTTTCTTTTAATGCTACTACCTATAAAAACAAAATAACCTCATTACCTGCCGAAGAAATGTGGAGTGGCAACAAGAAATGGGTAAAAGGAGGATCGTTATATGACTTCTATTTAGTAGAATGGGCTGGTGTCAATCCTGAAAATGGTAATCCCATGTGGTATCGTTACAATACCAACGGAGAAAAAGTAACCACAGAAGACTATTCATCAACCACACCGGACGACAAAGTAAAATAGTGGCAATTCACTACCAGACTGGACTGGCGGTCTTCAATCAGATCTTTCATTCAAAGATTTTACATTATCATTCTTATTCTCTTATTCCATTGGTGGTAAAATCTATAATGGGGATAAAGTTTCATTGATGAGCCAAGGACCTACAGGTACCAGTTGGAGCGTAGATATGTTAGACCGTTGGACTCCTGAAAATCCCTATACCGATGTACCACGTCTGACTACTTCTCCCAAAAGCTCATGGACAAACTCTTCAAATCGGTTCTTAGTTGACCGTTCATACTTACGTCTGAAGAATATTACATTCTCTTACAATCTGCCGAAGTCATTGCTGAACACATTGACACTGAAAGATGCAAGCATATTTTTTCAAGCAGAAAATATGCTGACATTAGCCAAACAACAAGGTCTAGACCCAGAGCAAACTTTCGGAGGCTCTACTTACTATCGTTATCCGGCAATGAAAACTATTTCATTCGGTATCAATGTGAAACTTTAATACAGAAAGAAGAATATGAAAACTATTTTTAAATATATATTTTCAGTCGCACTGGGAAGTATAATGCTCACTTCCTGCGATTTGGATACAATTCCTACAACTTATGTAGATGCCGGTTCTGTTTTCGGTAAAACAGGAGATGCCGAAAAAGTACTTAATGGTGGTTGGAACTACCTGATGGAAACTTTCAATTCTTACGCCAACCCTGGCTATGGAGCAATGTTACGTGCAAATGATGCAATGGGTTCTGACGTAGTACTAAACACCAAATATGGTTTTAGAGCACACAATGAATTTACCGCTATTTATGGAAAAGGGGGCACAAATACCCTAAGCTGGCTTTTAGCATACCGTGTTATTAATGACTGCAATGGTGTATTAGATAATATTGATGCTGCCGAAGGCACACAAATTGACAGAAATCGAATCAAGGGACAAGCGTTAGCCTTACGTGGTTTTCTATATTTACATCTAGCTTCTTGTTATTCTTTTGCCATTGATAAAGATCCAGATGCTGTATGTGCACCTATCTATACACAATCAACAGATGAAACAATTGCAGCTGAAGGAAAACCTGCATCAAGTGTCAGTGAAGTATATGCGCAATCTATCAATGATTTAGAAGAAGCATTAGAACTTATTCCCGAAACTTATGTACGTAACGCCAAACACAAAATTGATAATGAAGTTGTCCTAGGTATTCTCTCACGTGCCTGTCTTTATGCTCGTCAATGGGAAAAAGCTAAAACTTACTCAGACAAATTGTTAGCTAAAAACAATTATCTAATGACTGAAAGTGAATATAAAGCTGGATTCAATTCTGTAGACAATAAAGAATGGATTTGGGGGCATGCTCAAACCAACGATCAAAGTAATGCCAGTTATCAGTTTCATTATTTAGATACTACAACTAAAGGATCATACTATTATAGCTTCAATGTAGACCCTTACTTCCGTGATTTGTTCGAAGATGGTGATTATCGTAAAGATATGCTGTTCTGGGCTACAGATCCAGGAGCTGACGTTGAATCAGCAGCCTATGTATGGATGCGTAACTCTAAATTCAGATTCCGCGATATCGAAAACCAACTTAGTGATATCGTATTGATGCGCGTTGCTGAAATTTATTTGATAAATGCAGAGGCAAAAGCACATCTGAATGACCCAGATGCAATTAACAAATTAAATGATTTAAAAACAGCCAGAGGAGCAAAAACTATTAATACAAATCTTTCACAACAGGATCTATTGGAAACAATTTGGTTAGAACGCCGCAAAGAATTATGGGGTGAAGGATTCAGTTTGATAGACATTATCCGTAACCAACAGGCTGTAGTCCGCAAAGCATATCCCGAAGGTCCCATTGACTATATTTACACTGATGAAAACGGACAAACTCACACACTTAAGAAAAAAACTCAAGGACATCGCTTCTTCAATTTTCCCGATAAAAGTGCGTTCTGTCCAAATAGTAAATATTATTTATACAGAATTACAGATGCAGAAGAACTAGCGAATAAGAACCTTTACAAAGATCATCCTAAGCTCTCAATTTATACAGAATAACAGCAAACTCTAACAAAGTGAAAAACCGTAGCAAATGAATTGTTACGGTTTTTTTATTTTTTCCCGGACAGATTAAGGAAAGACATACCTAAACAATCCTATAGAAGAAATTCCTAATCACGTTTTTAATATGACCGGGAGTTTCCTGTTTTATTTCTTTTTCAAATCCTCAGGAGAAACCAATTTATAAAGCTTGTCACTAGGACGTACCTTATCGGGGACTTTAAAGGATACATGTTGACCTTTTCTTACCACATCCACCGGTTTCAAATCCACACGCGCCTCATCCAACGTCAGAAATACCGCTCCTGTAGTAGGTCCTGTAATCAGAAGTTTATCCCCTACTTTCATCTCAGCAGCTTCCACCAGAAACTCTGCAACACCAATATTAGAAAAGTACTTGATTCCCTTACCCACATACACTTTACGCTCAGTAGCCTCCGAACCATAGTTCTTACTCCATTCACCCAAACGCTGTCCTAAATAATACCCATTCCAAAATCCCCGATTGAATACAGTCTTCAGCCGCTCATCCCAAGCCTGCTTCTTCTCCTCGGTAAAAGTACCCTCCAGATAAGAACAAATAGCTTCTTTGTAACATTCCACCACAGTGCGTACATACTCAGGTCCACGGGCACGCCCTTCGATCTTGAAGACACGCACACCAGCCTCTATCATTTCATCCATAAAATGAATAGTTTTCAAATCTTTAGGAGACATGATGTATTTATTGTCCACCTCCAGCTCAATATCACTCTCTTTATCCTTCACATCGTATGCACGGCGACATATCTGCATACAAGCCCCCCGGTTAGCAGAAGCATTCATCTCATGCAAACTGAGATAACACTTGCCCGACACTGCCATACAGAGCGCCCCGTGACAGAACATCTCAATGCGGACCAATTCTCCATTCGGACCTTTAATTTGTTCCTTCTGGATAGTATCATAAATCACTCGCACCTGCTTTAAATTCAATTCACGTGCCAATACCACTACATCAGCAAAGCGAGCATAAAATTTCAATGCTCCGGCATTACTGATATTTAATTGGGTGGAAAGGTGTACTTCCTGCCCCACCTCGCAACAATAAGCCATTACCGCCACATCCGCAGCAATCACGGCACTGATGCCTGCCTCCTTAGCCGCATCGACAATGGTACGCATCAAAGCAATATCTTCATCATAAATAATGGTATTGATTGTAAGGTAGCTCTTGATACCATGTTTATCACAGATCTGTGCTATCTCACGTAAATCATTGACAGTAAATGTACTGGCAGAACGTGCACGCATATTCAGACTCTCAATTCCGAAGTAAATAGAATCCGCACCTGCCTGTATAGCTGCCGCTAGCGACTCACGTGAACCTACAGGAGCCATTATTTCAAAGTCTTTTATAGAAGCTTTCATTATTCTTTTGATTAATATGTGTGCAAAGGTAGGCTTTTTTCCGTATTTTTGCAGCCTGATTTCACCACAGATTACACAGATTCACACAGATTATAAATTAATACTCAAATGAATCTGATTTTTCTGTAACCCAAAGATAAACATACAACAATGAAGATTAGAAATATAGACCTGGACAAATACCCAATTTTCCTAGCCCCGATGGAAGATGTAACGGACCCCGCTTTTCGCCTGATGTGCAAGAAGTTCGGTGCTGATATGGTATATACCGAATTTGTATCAGCAGATGCACTGATACGCTCGGTAGGTAAAACTATGCAGAAGCTGAATATCAACGATGAGGAACGCCCTGTAGCCGTCCAGATTTATGGCAGAGACACGGAAACAATGGTAGAAGCGGCGAAAATAGTGGAAGAGGCGCATCCGGACATCCTGGATATTAATTTTGGCTGTCCTGTAAAACGCGTTGCCGGTAAAGGAGCCGGTGCAGGTATGCTGCAAAATATCCCGCTGATGTTGGAGATTACCCGTGCTGTTGTGGATGCTGTAAAAATTCCCGTTACTGTAAAAACACGTCTAGGTTGGGACAATGAGCATAAAATTATAGTAGATTTGGCAGAACAATTACAAGATTGCGGCATTGAAGCACTGACCATTCATGGACGTACCCGTGCACAAATGTACACTGGTGAAGCGGATTGGAGTTTAATAGGTGAAGTAAAAAAGAATCCCCGTATGCATATACCTATCATTGGAAACGGAGATATAACTACGCCACAACGTGCCAAAGAGTGTTTTGACCTGTATGGAGTGGACGCTATTATGATTGGCCGAGCCAGTTTTGGACGCCCGTGGATATTCAAGGAAATAAAACATTATATAGAAACCGGTAAGGAACTCCCTGCCCTTTCTTTTGAGTGGCGGCTGAATGTACTCCGCCAGGAAGTGTTGGACAGTGTGAATCTGCTTGACGAGCGCCGTGGGATTCTTCATGTACGCCGCCATCTGGCTGCTTCTCCTTTATTTAAAGGCATTCCCAACTTTAAAGAGACACGTATCGCCATGCTCCGTGCCGAAACAGTGAAAGAGCTTTTCAGTATTTTGGATTATATCAGGGGAAATTACGGAATGAATTGTTAATGCTACAATATATTAATGTGCCAATTGGCTGTGCTGTATTCCGCATGGCAATTGGCACATTGTAGCATTAACACATTATTTATTCTATTTTACGCAAACCTCTTTTAGGAGAGAAATCAATGTTTTTAGGATTGCCCTTATAAGCCACCTCACCACTACTGGATGCTTTCGCAGTCAGCGAACCGGTCACATAACATTCCACATCACCAGAGGAACTGGCACTAGCAGTTACATTTACCGCCTTCATACCTTTTGCCTTTACATCCCCACTACTACTGGCTCTATAAGAAGCGTTCTCACAAATACCTGCCAAAATTACATCTCCGGAAGAGCTGGCATCAGCAGATACATTAGCAGCGTTCAGATTCTTGACAGATACATCACCAGAACTACTGGCATCAGCAGAGAAATTTGTACAAGATACCTTTTCCAGAATCACATCACCCGAACTATTAGCGGTAGCCGCAAAATCATCACAAGAAATAATGCTTCCTGTTACATCACCGCTACTGCTAGCCTTAACAGTAACTTTCCCACTCGTTTTCAGTCCATTTTTTATAATAATGTCACCAGAGCTGGAAGCTTTCAAGCTGTTCACAGCCGGAGCAGAAACTCTTACTTCCTTTTTATGTTTTCCGTTTATTGAAAAATTGTTTCTTGGCGATTTAAAACCAACCTTAAGTACTCCACCCTCTACACGGACATCAATATAGTCCACCAAATTGTCCGGAGCATATATTTCCACATCCTGTCCACCGGAACTTTGAGTATAGATTACATCCACCGAAGAACTGGTAGAGATAGCATTAAAACTACCCACATTCACTTTTTTGGTAACATAGTTCTTGCTAGGAGTTATTCTCTCTGCACATGCTGTTACCGACACTAACATAAGAGTTACCGTCATTAAAGTTGATACTAATTTTCTCATATTACTTTTGTTTTATTTATTAGACGTTATTTCTATGCCAAACGTTGCAACGTTTGACCATTATTTTTAAAGCAAGATTCATGCCAGCAACATTTATCACTGATAATCAACAAGGTATAAACAAAGCAGGGTGTCCGAAAATGGACACCCTGTACGCTTTTATATGCTTTTTAAAACTATTTCAGTACAAGTTGGAAGACTACAGAAGCAAACCAACGCTTATACATATAAGTAGCCGTAATATAAATACATACCGCCGAAATCCATCCGGCAATAACATCAATCAAATAATGCGCCTGAATATAGACCGTAGCACAACATAGAAGTACATAGAACGGTGCCAAGAAATAACATAGTTTCTTATTAACACGATAGGCCATAATCATCACAATGGTAGATATACCGACATGTGAGCTAGGAAAAGCAGCAGTAGGCCGTTCCCCCACTTCTTGTGAGGCTTCCACCAAATTAAAGAAGAAACCATGATCAAAACCGGGACCAGGCAGCAGAATATCATTATTATTAAAATAATCACCGATAGCAGGGAAATGCTGCGCCATCACATTATCCATTCCGATAGCAGGGAAATAAAATTGCGGACCGGCAACCGGAACCAATATATAAATAAGATAATAGATAAAAAACGAAGTGACCAACACAAAAGAAACCTTTTCAAACCACTCAAAACGAAACAAGAAATAATAAATAGTCACAATCCCAATCATTGGATAATAAGCAAAATACCCCATATTAAATGGTTCACTGAACCACATGGAAGGAAAATGTTCACTAAATTCTACCGAAGGCTGGCAACGGAACAAAAACTGCTCCGCCGAAGCGAAGAAATTATCCAGATTGGGAAAAAGACGATTAAATTCAAAGGTATCGGGATACCAATACGCTAAAAATGCCATCTGCACAGCCATTCGTATAAATGCCGTAAGTTTACACGGATACTTACGATACAAATATATTAATGCAAACGTAATGGCCACAATGCCTGCACGCTCCGAAAGCATAATTACAGGGTGATCCATACGAGGAAATAATATTAAAACCATTATGGTCGTGAGGGCATTATATATCAGACTAATGCTCTCGACGGCAAACAATCCTTTCACACTGTCTACCCGTTTGAATAAATTTAAAGCCATCCTTCTTTCTTATACCATGCAATGATTTCCTTTACTCCCTTGTCTAAAGGGTACTCAGGACGATATCCCAGTTCTTCCACCAAGGGTGAAATATCGCATTGCCAATTACGTTGTTTCATTATTTTATATTTGTCAGCATTCAGCGTACTTACCTTTCCCAGGCAACGCGCTGAAAATTCAGCGAGCAAAGATACAACTTTTAAAATAAATAATGGGCATTTAATGTGTATAACCCACGGATTACCAAGTTCTTTTTGTATCAAATCAGAAAAAGTACGGCTGAAATAGACATTTCCGTCACTAACAAAATAGGCGCGCTGCCGCACTCCATGTTCTATTGCCAAAAAAACAGCTTGTACCAAATCTCTCACATAAATAAAGGTAAGATCCTGCCTTTTAAAACCAGGAGCAAAGTCTATATGCTGCTTGATAGACTTCACCATCAGAAAATAATCGCGTTCGCGAGGTCCATAAACTCCAGTAGGACGGAAAATCACTGTCGGAAAATCATTCAATGATTGCAGGTAATGTTCCGACTTTAGCTTACTGACCCCATATGCCGTATTGGGCATTGCCGTATCACGTTCACTAATAGGTGCATAATTATCTTCATGAATAGGACCGAAAATACTAAGTGAACTGATATAAACAAATTGCCGGGGAACCATATCCAAGGTCCTCAAAGCTTCTACAAAATTACGGGTATAAACATAATTACCTTTGTCGAATTCGTCTTTATGACGGCATTTAGTAACACCGGCACAATGAATGATATAATCCCATCCCTGATGCAATTGTTTATGAACAGCCAATTGCTCCGTCAACCTTCCGGGATGAGCAAAATCCAATTCGGCAAATTGAATGCGAGGATCTTTCAAATAGGCACGACTACTGCTTTTACGTACACCAGCCCATACCTGCATATCTCTCTCCAATCCTCCTTCCACCAGGAAACTGCCAATAAATCCGCTTGCTCCGGTTACCAATACTTTCTTTAATCGGCAAGTATTCTTCTGTGCAAATTCTTCGTTATTCATTCTTCGTATTTTATTTCACCGGTTCCACATGAATACCCACATGAGTATCCTCTCCAAATTTTTCTTTTAATCTATGTTCAATACCTGTTGCTGTTTCGTGCGCTTTATGCAGAGAAATGTTCCCATCCATGCGTATATGAATCTCTATAGCATAATTGTTCCCAATGCGTCGCGTGCGTAAATGATGCGGCTCGCTCACTCCATCAAAAGATAACACAATCCCCTCTATCTCACGTTCCACGCTATCCGGCAAAGACTTTTCCAGCAATTCATCCAAGCAAGGAATCAGCAACTTAATGGAAACCCGCATAATAAAGAAACTGACTGTCACAGCGGCAATAGGATCAAGTACCGCCCAATGAGGACCAAGTAAAATCGCTCCGCCAATACCGACAGTCGTACCAATGGATGATAATGCATCACTCCTATGATGCCATGCATTCGCCACAACAGCCTGTGAATCGCATCTTTTCCCCACTCTGACTGTATATTGATAAAGTATTTCCTTCAACAAAATAGAAATAATGGCAGCAACCAATGCCAACATTCCCGGTTGACGAAGCTCCCCACCTCGTAGAAAAACCAATATTTCTGTTGCTCCATTCCATAATATTCCAAATCCTATCCCCAATAATGCCATACCAATGAAAGCAGTAGCCAATGTTTCATATTTCCCATGACCATAATCATGGCTCTTGTCCACTGGTTTATTGGATATACGTACAAAAAGAATCACTACTACGTCCGTAATGAAGTCAGATAGAGAATGAACTGCATCTGCCAACATAGCGGTACTATGCCCTGCGATTCCGGCAAGAAATTTAAAATAACCAGCAAGAAATTAACAAAACTCCCCACTAGTGTAACTTTATAAATTTCTTTTTCCCTTGATTTTCTTATCAAGTTCAGTCATAACAGTTTTTTTAGAACGGACAAAGATAGCACGTTTCATTTAGATTCAACCAAATTTAATGTATCTATTGAACCACTATTCCATTTATTTTGTTTACTTTGTAGCACATAATACATTAATATATCCCCTTACTGGC
>ENA-OQJW01000176-OQJW01000176.1-human-gut-metagenome-genome-assembly--contig:-NODE-176-length-12291-cov-2.581717_pt1 | contig 12291 bp, 16 predicted proteins | sample MGYA00242619_ERZ504786 | MGnify/ENA primary metagenome ERZ504786 (study PRJEB26092, sample SAMD00036357) | human gut metagenome | host: Homo sapiens | study: EMG produced TPA metagenomics assembly of... | reverse complement strand
TACACGCACAGCCCACTAACCACTAATTACGGTCTTCCCAGATAATGGAAAATCAATCCCACTTGCACTGAATTGAAAATGCGTTGTCTGTCCACATAGCCCGAATCGAGCAGAGCCTGATAAAGCGACTTGTGATGGTGTATCCAGGCGGAAAGACGGTTCAACGCCGCCACGGGAGTAATATCGGGGGCGTACCCCATGGCCAGATCCCGTTTATAATAAGGTTTCACCGGCCATTCGCCGGAATACGCTTCTTCTTTGTTCATAACATTCACTTTTTTTACTACCATATTTCGACTTAAAATCATCAATTACCTATCAGTAATATTGCCAATTTCATATCGTTAATCTTTATAGCAAATGTAATGAAAATAGCTCACATATAGAAATAGTTCAAGACCTTTAATTCACTTTATCTCACCCTCTGTCACAGTGTGTCATACACCGTCATGCCGGTTTACGCCTCTTCACAACCCCCTCTTTCCGGAGTGTTATCTTTGTCATGTTCAATTCATAGTAACCATTTAAAAACAAAATGATTATGGCATTAAATTACAGTGTTTCATTGCGTCCCAATCCGCTGGACAAGGATGCAGCCCCCAAGGCTTACGCCACAGCACAAATCAACGGTGAACTTACCTTGAAACAGCTCAGCAAGCGTGTTTCTTCACAAACCACCGTGAGCCGCGCCGATGTGGTGGCCGTCCTTACCGCCACCGTGGACAATCTGCTGGAAGCCCTCACCGAAGGCAAACAAGTGGACTTTGGCGAACTGGGCAAGTTCCGTCTCCAGATAGCCAGTGTAGGTACGGAAAAACTGACGGATTTCACCGCTGCCCACATCACCGGGGTGAATATCCAATATGTTCCCGGTGAGGATTTGAAAACCATCTTCGGCGCACTGGAATTCCAGCCCGTAGCCAGCCGGGCCGCACAGGCAGCCGCACTGCGTGCCGAAAAAGAGGGAAAAGCCGTGGCAGACCTGCTGAAGACCAAAGACGAACCGGGAGTCTAAAGTCATGGAGGGAGGAGTAACTCCCTCCCCCTGTCTTGTTTATTCTTTAATGTATCACTCTTAAAACTTTATCTTTATGGAAAATCAGAAAAGAAAATCAACCTGGAGCCTCATCCTCAAAGTAATCATCGCAGTGGCGACCGCCATAGGCAGCGTCATAGGTATACAAAGTTGCATTTAGTCGGCCGGGATGCGTAAAATAACACTGATCATCATCCATTGTTCCGCCACCCCTGAGGGGCGAAACCTGGACTTTGAAGCCTGCCGCCACGACCATATCCACCACCGTGGCTTCAGTGACATCGGTTACCATTTCTACATCACGCGCAACGGCGAGATTCACCGTGGCAGACCGATAGAGAAAATGGGGGCGCATTGCAAGAACCATAACCGCCATTCCGTAGGCATCTGCTATGAAGGAGGCTTGTCTTCCGGCGGCGTACCCACGGATACACGGACGCTGGAACAGAAAGCCGCCATGCTGGCGTTGCTCCGCGAACTGCGAGAGCTGTTTCCCACGTCATTGATTGTGGGGCATCATGATCTGAATCCCATGAAACCGTGTCCATGTTTCAATGTAGTGAAAGAAATGGCAGGCATATAAATATGAATCATTAACCGCTAACTGATATGAAACTACTGATAGACCAACTGATAGTCCTTGACCGGGCTTTTTACCGTTATTATCTGGAGATGCTGCTTACCCTGGAACACACCCATGCGCTTACTCCCTGGCAGATGTCCATACTGCTGTGGCGTGCCAAAATCTTCCATGTGGAAATCCTTTATCCGGAACTGCTGCGTATCAGCATCGGCAATGAACAGGAAAAGGATGAAATCCGATTCATGAAGATGTGGAAGCTGAAGGAGCTGGAAAAGGTGATGACCGTGTGGCAACGAAGACAGTGCCAAGAAATTAAAAGGGAAAAGTGGAGATAAGACTCTTTTCCATTTGCTTTTGAGAATGAGGGCAGGAACTCAGAAGGTTTCTGTCCTCTTTTTGTTAATAGTAAAAAGTCATTCAATATATGTAAGCACTAAAATGAAGATATACTTCTTAATTTAGAGCTAACCAATGGAAGCATTATTATAAGTCAATTTGTTTTCGTTCATAACTATCAATCAAAGAGCATTCTGTACAATTGACTATACGTACACCTTGAGACACCGCATAGGCAGCCATAATATCATGATTCTTGAAGACAGCCATTTTCTCTTCCAAATAATCACTCATGCGCCAAACTGTAGAATCCCATCGAAGCATAGGTTTCAATTCCACTTTATTTTTATCATAGAAATGGGTATCACAAATGCATAATTGATTTTTTGAATTAACGGTCAAAGAATCAAAAAAATGTATGATCCACGCCATATAAATCAATCTCACTATAACCAGAGTTTATACCTACATAAATCGCCATCAAAGCAACTGTAACTACACTAGGCATTGACAAACCATGCCTATAGAAATAATGACGAAATTCTTCATAACCTGTATATACTGTAAGATTTAAGGGCACGATATGAATATGACTATTATGCAGACCGCTAAATGCCAAAAATTAGTCTTTTCAAAGAAGCAGGTATATAAAGATTCATCTCCCAATCCACCTTCTTATTCAAATCATCAAACAACTTCATAACCCTATCATGATTGTGATTTTCTTGAAAGAACATAGGATCAGCCATACAAAAATGCTTTGGTCTAATCTGAGTAAAAATATCCATTGAACCAAAGAAATTCAAGACTATGAAGTCAGTATTCTTAAACTCATCCGTCGTCAATCTAGGTAATACATTCTTCATAGAAGGACCATTAGCAAGCATGGCCACTTTCCCTGAATACACTTTTTTTAGGGGATTTTTCAAATTACCTTTTGTCTGAAATAGCAAATGTGCAAGAAAAAAAACAAACTTAACAGTTTGTTTAACGAACGAAAAAGCACTTTTTATTTCTTTTTTTACCATCTTATCCATAATTTTTTGTTATTCTAATCTTTTTACCCGGCCAGATGCATCGCCCATCATCAAAGCTAAAACTTCTTCTTTAGAAACCTGATTGTAATCGCCTTTGATGGTATGCTTGAGACATGAGGCAGCAACGGCAAAATCAATTGTCTTTTGGTCATCACCTTCAAAAGAAAGCAAACCATAGATAAATGCTAGGAACATCCTTCCAATCGCTGTCACATAATCCCCAACCATCCATATTTGAAAATTATCACTTTTTAGAATTGGTTTGAGAAGAACCTCCCCATTATCATAAAAATAAGTTTTTTTATTGCACAACCGATTATTTCCATCTACACACATCGAATCAAAAAAGGTATGATCTACACCGTATAATCCAATTTGCTGATAGCCAGAATTGGTCCCAACATAAATAACCATATTCGCCACTGTTTGAGCTAAAGGCATGGACAAACCATGCTTATAAAAAAATGTCGCAAGCATTCGAAACCCTTATAAGTTATGGTATTAAGAGAAACAAGCCGAATATGAGGATTAGACAATGCACTAAACACTTTAAAGTCATCCACAGAGCCTATAGGTGTATAGATATTCATATCCCAATCCACATTCCTGTTCAATACAGAAAAAAGATTTCTCACCTCCTTTTGCTTATGGTTTGGATGAAAAAACATAGGGTCTGCCAGACAATAATGCTTCGGCTTGATTCTGGTAAAGACAGCTTCCATTCCAAAGAAATTCAAGACAATGAAGTCAGTATCTGAGAATTTATCCATTTGCAATTTGGGCAATACTTCTTTTAAAGATGGACCATTAGCCAAGATAGCTACCTTGCCTGAATATCTTCGGCTAAACGAATTATGCAACTTGTTCTTAAAAATCATTTCCACTAAAAACGCTGCAAAATTAATGGAATCCCGACCTATAGATAAACATTGTTTTATTATCCTCTTTATCTTCTTTTTCATTTCGCAATATATCTTTTAATGATTTTCCTTTTTAATAAATGAAGCAAGTCACAATTCAATAAAAGCAATAATCCTATCGTAATAAAACCTGCAACAAGACTATTCGCGCTACCCGTCAAACATACTGAAACTATATATATACAAGTCAACAACAGCATCAGTAACAAACGGGGGATATGGGTCAATTTTACATACGTCCAACTATACGCAACCCTTGAGACCGACATAACCATAAACGACAGGACAACGGACAGGACTGCTCCCCAAATACCCCACAACGGTATTAGCAAAAAATTGAAAACGATAGAAGATAAACCTCCATAAACACTTGAATAGAAAAAATATCTGCTCTTCCGGACAGCGGAAAAAGTACTCCCCGCCAATCCTGACACACAAGAAAAGAAAATACCCAATGTGAGTACGGGAATATATATCCATGCATCTAAATAATCTGATGAAGTAAAAAAAGAAGACTAACCATTTACTGATAAATGTGACAATGACAAGCAACACCAAGAGTATTAAAAGCACACCCCGGAATATCTTATTATAGAAACTAGCGTAACCATCTTTGCCATATTCTTCTAATACGGATATCTGCCAGGAAGAAACAAATATAGTAAATATCATGGCTATAATTCCAGGAAATTTGTTTGCTACGGCAAACAGACCGATGCCATGTAATCCCACATACGTCTCCATTATAGGCCTGTTCAGTGCATTTACAAGCCACCACATCACACCGTTTGGAATCAAAGGCACAGAATATTGAAGCATTTCACGACAGTATTCATTATTCACACTACCCGGTGAACAATATTTGTAACTTCCCGAAAAGAAGAAAGAATACACGCCCGTAAAAAGATTTGCCAGAATAAGAGAAAGTACATAACCGACAACTCCCTTCAAAGGGATCAGAATGAATGAACAAATAGCTGTAAGCAAGGTCAATACGATTCCAGCCATTCCATAAACAATCATCTTATCAATGCTGCGTGTAAACTGCTGAAAAAACTGCTGCAAAAGTGTTGCTGCCATCAAACCGTATATCAACCAAAGATAATCCGTAAAACTGTTTGAAAAACCATATATGGAAGAAACAAAATCTACAGTCCCAAACAATAAGAAGGAGACAAAAAACGCCTGCAATACAAAAACAATACCTGAAGAGAAATATTGCTTTTGCTTCTCCACTTTCTGCCCTTTTGGAAAGATAAATATAGATTCTGCTATGCAACAAGAGACAATGCTAACCAGAAAACTGACATAGACATTTATTATATCGGTTACTCCGTAATCCTCAACTGATAGCCAACTAGTATAGAATGGCAACATAACCAAGCCTATAAGCTTACTGCCGGCATTGCCGATGAAGACCAAAAGCGTGTTTTTACCTAAACGCTTGTATTTGTTCATTTCTAATTAATGAATTATACGAGAATTTCTATAGAGACATACTTATCGTCTTTTCGAAATCAGGATAAGGAATCTCTTGAAATAATCCAGTACTGACACACCCTGCATCTTGTAAGTGGAGATGATGGTATGATATACCGCTGAGACATGGACCATCTTATCACTTCCGAAGAATAACGAATTCTTTCGCTCACCGGCTAAGAGGCAAATAAATCGTCCGGCAATGAAACTGTTGATTGAATAAAAGCCACCATTTAAGTAAGCAAACAGCTGAGTCCAAAAAGTATTCATATAAACCCGATACAAAGTCTCATCACAGTTCACGATAGCATCCTTCTTCAAACAGGTTATAAGGTACTTTGTTAAATATGCAGAATTTTTCTATCGAACCAATTTATAACGGACAAAAAGACGTTCAAAATCAGTATTACTATACATATACTTTGCCAATAAATTAGCTCTATAATTATTAGAACAAACGGATACTTTTTATTAAAATTCTCCTATTTTTTCAACAATATCTAAAGGATTAGAGTAACGAGCAATTTCACTAGCCACATTATTTTCCATTCCTATTTTTTCAATTATTGCTTTCATTATCTTATTTTCGTATGCAACAGGTATGACAACTACCCCATCATTATCAGCAAATATTAAATCAGAAGGTGAGATTGTTACCCCCAAAACATTAATAGTCCGATTAAAATTGGCTAAAGTAGCACGTTTACGCACGTCTTTACAGTTATAGCCTTTTGAAAAAACAGGATAATTCATTTTCATAACATTATCTCTATCACGAGTCACTCCACCAACAATCGTTGCAGAGGCCCCAGAACGGATGGATAACATTGTATTTAGTTCACCAAAATAAGCATAATCGGGACATTCATTTTCAACTACTATAATATCATTATCCGAAATCTCCGCATAAGATTTCAAAGCATCATAAATACCATGAAAATCTTCTCCTTTTTCTAGTTTTCGTATTTTCAAAGTTCGTGCACGCCCCAAAACCTTTGTACCCCCAATATTACATTTCAAACCTGTTATCACACAATTATATAAACCAATATCATCTAAAACGTCAGATAGCATTGCACTATTTACAAGTTTCTTTAAGAATTCCAATTTTCTATTTTCTAAAGATTTCAATCCCTTAGAAATTATCTCTGCCAATTCAAAGTCTAATGGATAATTCACATCAATAGCTTCAATAGGCTCAGCTTCTAGTAAATAAGGCTTTATACCATAACGGCGTTTCATATTTAATGCTACATCACTATTTGTTATATACAACCCCATTGTTTCTACGATTGTATCAGGTAAATCCTTACTATTTGGGATATGCATTCTATCATAATTGGGACCTTCTTTACTCCATGTATATTGTTTCTCATTTTTCACCAAAATAACAGAATCATAAAGATCACCCTGCTCCTTCAGTATATTGATCCCTTTTTCAATTGTAGAAGGTTTAATAAAAGGACTGGTACCTAAAATCTGTATATAAATATCAGCATTTATCTTTTTTGCTTCATTATAAAATAGACTGTGTCCGTCAGTTTTATTGGTAGCTAATTCTGGATCACGTTTCAAATAAATACAATTCGTATGTTTTGCAATTTCATAAATTTCATCTTTTTCTGTATCTAGAAAAACTTCATCAATAAAAGAACAACGTACGAGTTTTTCCAATGTATGTAAAAATAAAGGTTTACCGTTCATTAATGTTGTATTCTTATTTTTAATACGTTCACTAGAACCCTTAACTGGCAAAAAAGCAACTATTTTCATATCTGATTACTATTAAATTAAATCATACAATCTCTATAATCTATAAAACCCACAAAATCATTATTATCATCTAAAACTATTAATGTGTGAATTCTTTTCTCATTAAATAAATGTTCTATATCTACAATCTTTTCTTTCTCATATACTATTATTGGATTTGTTACCATAATATCTTTTACAACCATATCAAATGATTCTTTCTGATATCTTTGAAATGTTCTACGAATATCCCCATCAGTAATTAATCCAACTAAATGACGAGAGTTTAAGACAACTGCCATACCTAACCTTCCATCACTTATAATTGTCAGAGCCTCTGCTATTCTCATATCAGAATTAACAATAGGTAAATTATCTTTTCGCATCAAATCCCGCACATTAGTTAAAAGTTTTTTTCCCAAGCTACCCCCAGGGTGATATTGTGCAAAATCTTTAGCTTGAAAGCTACGTATTTTCATCAATGCACATGCTAAGGCATCCCCCATCGCCAAAGTAGCGGTTGTAGATGAAGTCGGTGCAAGATTTAATGGACACGCTTCATATTTCACCGAAATATTCAAATGACAATTGGCATATTCCGCCAATAATGATGTCTGATTTCCTGACATAGCAATAAGTGGGATATTGCGTTTTTTCAAAAATGGAATGAAACGAAGCAGTTCGTCTGTCTGTCCTGAATTTGATATTGCCAAAACAATATCATTAGAAGAAATCATGCCCAAATCACCATGAAAAGCATCCAAAGGATTAATAAAAAAGGAAGGTGTTCCAGTACTGGCCAAAGTAGCTGCAATCTTTGCACCACAATGACCGGATTTTCCTACGCCCGTTACGACCAATTTACCCCTGCTATGATAAATCAAATCTATAGCTTTATCAAAATCATCTGTCAATAAAGGAATTAAATCTAGTATAGCCTGCGCTTCATCTTGAAAGCATTTAATGGCATAATCTTTTATTTCACTCATAATAAACTGCAAATTACTTTTTCCAAATCTTTCAAATAAAGCATGTTAGGCCCGTCACTCAAAGCCATATCCGGATTTGGATGTACTTCAAAGAAGTAACCAGTAGCTCCAAATGCTTTTGCAGCTAAAGCCATTGCCGGAACGTATTCTCGATTTCCACCAGTTTTCCCTCCATCAGCACCCGGACGTTGAACCGAATGTGTACAGTCCATTATAACATGAGGAGTAATAGAACACATATCGGGTATATTACGAAAATCAACAACCAGATTGTTATATCCAAATGTATTTCCACGTTCTGTCAACCATACGTTTGCATTACCAGTCTCTCTAACTTTCTCAACAGGGTATTTCATATCTTGGCCAGACAAAATTGAGCTTTTTTATATTAATAATTTTTCCTGTTCTAGCTGCTGCCACTAGCAAATCGGTTTGGCGACAAAGAAAAGCAGGTATTTGAATTACATCAACAATTCCACCGACAATTTCTGCCTGATAAGGCTCATGTATATCCGTCAATAAAGATAAACCATACTTCATCTTTATATCATTCAACATTGTAATCCTTTTTCTAAATTCGGGCCGCGATAAGAATGAAGGGAAGTACGATTTGCTTTATACAAAAGAGGACTTAAATATAATATTAATACCATATTTATTATTCAAACGAACTAATTCCTTTGCCACTTCTTCCAATATATCGAAAGTTTCTATCACACAAGGACCAGCTATAAAAATCGGTTTATACATTTTTTTAATTTATATTTAACAAATAAAAAGTTTAAACTAATAATCCAACAAATTCTATTTTTCACTCTCTATAGTCCTTATTTCCATTCATAATCTCACGGAAGATATATACCAGATAATCCCTAACTTCCAGACCATACATTTTGGCTGTTTTCATTATGGTAAGATATGTAGCAACTACATCTACTCCGGCATCACGCTATAGAACAAAGTTTTTTTGTTTACAGTAAAAGGTCTGAACACGCTCAGCAATCATATTGTCAATTGCATAGTGACCATCCATAGGATAGTTCTGTAATTCAGCCCAGCCATTAAGCATATAATGAAAAACATTGTCCATCAAGTCGCCAAAATGAAGACGATTTGCATTCTTTATGTTTGTACTCAAATTAGGGCTCCCTTCAATTTTTAGGCACTTTTCAGTGCACAAGCTATTGAGAAATTAAAAATAAAGCGATTAATTAACAGTTAACCATGGATAGCTCGATGTTCTAGGGCATAAGATTAACATAATCCCGGCATCCGTCTAAATATTTTTTATAAATTTCCAGGTATTCCCAAGCTGAGCAGCCATTAAGCTTTACTATGCTGATAATGCTGTGGTAAGCAGATGCCATTTCTGCCCACTCGTCACTGCCGAAGTGGATTATAGACTTAGATTTCACGCAACCACTTCTTCCCCCATCGAACGGGCAGGATTTCAGAATTTCATTGTAAAATTACATAATTCAAGCCTAACTGACCCACTACACCATTATGGGTCTGCACCTTAAATCCTCCGCTAAGCAACAAGGCGGAAGTATATAAAAACAAGCGTAATACATACGTTGTACCGCTAAATTCCAGTGCTCCGTAGCTATCATGTCCTCTGCTTCCCACAATGTAGCATACGACTTAACTTTTCGGTAAGCTACCACAGCTTTTATGTCTTCCTTGCTTAAACTCATACCAACTGTATCCCCTCGTCTTTCACATTGTGGTAAAAAGGAGTGAAATGCTGCTTTACCCAATCCTTAAACGTATAAAGCACAGGACTGATGCATTCATTAAGCGACCATCCCAATTCTACCAACGGATAGGATACATTATCATAATCGGCCGATTCGATCTTAGGCTTATCCAACAAAATAGCACGTCCCAATCGGAATCGTGACGCGCGTCTCCACGAGCACGAGATCCAAACAATATGGCATGAGCTCCTAAGGGAAGCACTTCCCTCAACCGTTCCGTTATGGATTGTAAAATATCTGTTTTCATTGCCTATTCTTTTTGCTATACACTTCATACAAACTATATGCAATAAATAATTTTCTGTATTTCCTAACGTTGCTTTTAAAATGTTCATCAAAGAAAACAGAATTTCGATGCTATTCTATCTTCTCAAACGGAAAAGCATGAAGATAACTAACCGCCACCGTCATATTACCAAAAGCAAACACCAGCTTTGTATTCCGATGCAGACGCATGATACACCCCTCCTTCCCTTGAAAAACACCACCCGTAATACGTATCTTCTGCTTTTTCTGAATATACTCCTCAAGAGGCTTATCCATCAGTTCAATGTTATAAGGCATGGATTCATACAGATAAATAAATTCTTCCATCTGTCTATGGGGAATAACAGCCACGCTATAGGAATTGCGGTCTTTTGCAAGATACTGCCGGGGGAACAGATGAGCAAGGATGAGATTCAACTCATCCAACGGGGCACATACAAACAGATAACCATCACCCGTGATTTCCTTTTCATCCGTCAAAGCGTTCAACTTCTGTACAGAGCCTGTCGCAAACGCCTCCTTTACGGCAAAGGCGGACTCCCGACGGGCCGCATATTCTTCCTTGCTATAAGGACACCGTTCAAAACGTCTTTTATGGTCAGCAGAGGTATATGAAAACACTTTGAAGCAGAAATATCTTTCTTCCTTCATGCCAGACCGGGTATTAATCATCACAGCTCTCCTGCCGGTAAAGATTTCGATATAGCGTTTCAGCTCTCTGTTGCGCAGGAACATATAATACCACTTGTGGTCAGGATATTCTTTTTCTTCCCCCGTCTGTAACGTGGTTATCAGATCTGACCCCTGGTCTGGGCAGGAAGCGATTGAACTGCATGGCAGTAACCTAGGCGCTTTACCCGTTATGTTTTGATTCTGCGGAAAAGAGTATTCAGTACCCAAATCCGCATCATTACAGATTTGCATCAAAACATAAATTATTTATCATTTGTACTTCTAAAATAAAGGCTTGTTGAAGCTTCATTTTTGGGGTTCTCTTAGTAAGAGATCCCCTTCTCTATTTAATTTATTGATAATGTGAAATATACACATCGTAATTCATAACCTTTTACGAACAATTCTCATACATTTCTTGTTAAAAGCATTTTAAAACAACAAAAGATTTCCATTTCTTGGGAATTATAGCTACTTTTGCAACCAAATGGGGATCTCTTACTAAGAGAACCCCATTTTTTATAAAACGAACCATGCTATCAAACAGCTGATTTTCAGATTTATCACACTTATTCATGATAAAAAATAAATTATCCTAAATTAGATATCACACGAAGTCACACAGCATTTCCTAATGGCACGATCCTTTAGATCAGCATTCTGCATATTTCTATATCTCCCCATACTAAAGTCATTCAATATTTTGTATCTATCACCAACAAGGCATATTTTGATTACTTTGCCGAATATTGAATATTCCCCCAGCTCTTATGTTAGGATTTTAGAAATATTTCTCCGAAAATGATCTGATTTTATCCAAGCCAATAGAACATTCAGGCTGTCATCCTACAGCCTGAATGAATACTTCCCCTACAGCCCCCTTAAAATAATCTGATTGGCTCTGTCTATCTGTGAAGTGGAGATGGATGCCAGATAAATATGAGTGGTCTTTTCATTATCGTGCCCCAACCCTTCGCGGATGATGTCTGTAGACACCTTCCTGTCCTGCGCTATGCTGGCCCAGCTATGGCGCGATATATAGAATATAAAAACAAAACACAAAGAAAAATGCAATTATTGCACAATATATCAATGTATATCTAGGTTTTTAATAAAAAGAATGTAGAATTGCTATTTATTGTTGTATTTTAGCCATCGATAGTGTTATTTACAGTTTTTATGTTACTATTTTGTTGTGCAAAAAAGCACCTGTTTTCGATTAAAATCACTATCTTTGTAGAAGAAAATAAGCAATTCAAGTATATGGCTCGTACCAAGAAAATAGAATCAACCCCTGTACGCATCCGGTTCAAGGAACTGGAAAATGGAAACAAGTCTATCTATCTCGATATTTACTACGAGAAGAAGAGGCGGTATGAGTTTCTGAAATTGTACCTTATCCAGAGAATTCCTCGGAAGCAAGAAAGCAAACAAGCATACAATGAAGCTGCTGATGCAAT
>ENA-OQJW01000173-OQJW01000173.1-human-gut-metagenome-genome-assembly--contig:-NODE-173-length-12383-cov-2.529210_pt1 | contig 12383 bp, 17 predicted proteins | sample MGYA00242619_ERZ504786 | MGnify/ENA primary metagenome ERZ504786 (study PRJEB26092, sample SAMD00036357) | human gut metagenome | host: Homo sapiens | study: EMG produced TPA metagenomics assembly of... | reverse complement strand
GCATGAAGATGCCCCTGCGCTATGTGTGCGAAATGGTGTGCGACCGCGTGGCCGCCAGCCAGATCTATCTGGGCGACAAGTACACCGATGCTTCCCCGTGGGAATACTACGAGCGCAGCAAGACCCACTACCTGCTCCACCCGGAGACCCGTGCCCTGCTGGAAGAGCTGCTGAAAATGGTGCGCGACCTTGGGCACGACCGCACCTTTGAGCACATGAAATACCTGCTGGGCTGCGAAAAAGATTACTAAAAGGAATATTTTGCCTGAAAACACCGCTGAGGGAGACCCGGCGGTGTTTTTTGTATGCCATGAAAAAAACACAAAACCACTCCGGTTGGCCATCACGCGGGACTGCAAAAAAATACATGTCATTTTTTGTGGCATCCGCGAATTGACAAAATGGTACGGGGGGGGGGTAAACTTAACTCATCCAAGCCGGAGGGGTTCCACTTGGGCGTGTGAAAAAACTCTGATATTCAGGAGGAAATGCAAAATGAAACTGTTCAAGAAACTGGCAGCGGCCATGCTGGTAGCTGCTCTGGCACTGACCATGGTGGGTTGCGGCGGACGCAACAGCCTCACGGATCAGATCAAAGACGTTCTCGCAGATTTCATTGCAATGCAGGGCGATGAGATCACATACTCAAAAGAGCTGGATGCGCTGGCGGCAAAGCTGGTGGCAGAGGCAGACAAGGCTGCTGCAAAGCCTGAAAATAAAGACAAAACGGTTCTGAATCTGCTCATCGATAAAGAGGTTGTAAAGGCTGCGGGGATCGATGCTGCACAGGAAACTTACATTGTGTCGGCTGCTGAAAACTATAAGCTGCTCAGCAGCACCGCAAATAAACAGAAAGCAGTGCTGATCGCAGAGATGCTGATGGCGAATGGTAAGCAAATCGGCAGCGGCGAGCTGGAGAAATTGAGCAATTTGGGTCTTGCCATGGGTAAGATCAATGGCAAAGAGTATATTGTCGTGTTGGTGAACTGACAGCCGAGGATCTAAGAGCAGGATGCTCGTAGGCTGATAGGAGCATAAAGGAGGAACAAAACCATGAAATTGTTCAAGAAACTGGCAGCCGCTGCATTGGCGGCGGTTCTGGCGCTGGCGATGGTGGGCTGCGGCAGCAGCGCTTCGCTGAAGGATGAACTGCTGAAGATGGCAATGGATCAGATGACCGTGGCCGGCGGAACTGCAAACCACAGCAAGGAGCTGGACGCATTGGCGGCAAAGCTGGTGCAGGAAGCGGACAAGGCTGCCGCGCTGGAAGCGAATAAGGACGAGGATGTGAAAGGAATCCTGACAAACAACGAGGTTGTGAAGGCCGCCGGCATCGATACCAATGCAAACGGGTATATCCTCAATGCAGCTCCGAATGTTCAGTTCAAGAGCAGCGGAGCGCTTATGGAGTACACGCAGCTGCAGTGGATGGTGAAGGCCATCAACCCTTATACGACGAACGATGGATCCAACAGAGCCGTGAAGATCGGAACGATCGAGCAGCTGGGCGACAATGTTGACATTGGCGTGGCAATGGGCAAGATCGGCGGCAAGGAATACGTTGTGATCCTTTATGCCAACCACGCGGCATAACACCTTTTAAGAAAAAGCGCTTCGGCGCAGCACCCCGGCACACGGAGAACCCCTCCGTGTGCCGGGGCTTTTTGCTGCCCTTTTGCCCCGCAAAACACAAAACCCCCGACCCGGGCGGCACGTGCCGCTCAGGCTGGGGGATGCTTTTGTGCAAGACGGGTGTTACTGCTCGTTTTCGTAGATCTGGATATAGCGGGGCGCGTTTTTATCCTGAATAAGCAGCAGGGCGGCGGTCAGGGCAACGGCCAGCGTGGTGAGCAATGCGAGCAGCACTTTGAGAACTTTCATGGCTTGAAGCCTCCTTGGAAAAGTCTTGCGCGGAGCGGGGGACGTTCCGCAGGTTTTGGTTACATCTAGTATATCATAATCCGGCCGGAAAGGCAAACACCGGATACAGGAAGAAAAATACGGTGGTTAGTTGTATATAACCACGAAAAAATGAAAAGAAAGTTCAGGAAAACACATCATTTTTGTGCCATTGTCGTTGACTTCCCACGCCAAAATGATACAATAAACATGTTAAGCAGCTGCTGCCCCTGTACCAGTGCGCCTGCATGGGCGTGGGGGCGGCAATTCAAGCAGAATGGGGGATTTGAATTCCATGTTGAACAAGCTGAAACGTGCGGCGCTTGGCGCGCATACGCCGCATGACAAGGCAACTGCTGCAAGCAAACCGATCCCGATGCCTCTGCCCGCGCAGGTACGCATCCTCATGAGCCAGCACATTGGCGCTCCCGCAAAAGCTCTGGTCAAAAAGGGCGACGAGGTGTTCGTTGGTACAAAGATCGGCGAGGCTGGCGGCTTCGTCTCTGCAAACATCCACTCCAGCGTCTCCGGCACGGTTGCCGCGGTGGAGCCCTTCCATCTGTCCAATGGCCGCATGTGCGACTCTGTCGTCATCAAGACCGATGGCAAACAGACCGTGGACCCGGCTGTCAAGGCACCGGAAGTGACCGATAAGGCCAGCTTCCTCAAGGCTGTGCGTGAGTGCGGCCTGGTCGGTCTGGGCGGCGCAGGCTTCCCGACCGACGTAAAGCTGCAGCCCAAGCAGCAGGTGGATACCCTGCTGATCAACGCTTCCGAGTGCGAAGTGTGGCTGACCAGCGATACGCAGGAGATGCTGAACTGCAGCGATGATATCATCCGCGGCATCAAGGCCGTGTTGCAGTACACCGGCATCCCGAAGTGCGTCATCGGCATTGAGAACAACAAGCCCGAGTGCATCGACCTGCTGTGCAAAAAAGACCAATGGCGACAGCACCATCGAGGTCAAGCCCCTGCCCAGTGTCTACGGCACCGGCGCAGAGCTGATCCTCATTGAAAAGTGTCTGGGCCGCGAAGTGCCCCACGGCGGTCTGCCCGCAGATGCCGGCGCCATCGTCATGAACGTGACCAGCGTTTCCACCCTTGGCAAGTATCTGGCTACCGGTATGCCGGTGGTCGAGCGCACCATCACCGTGGACGGCGATGCCTGCGCAAAGCCCCAGAACATCGTTGTCCCCGTGGGCACTGCCTATCAGGACATCATTGATTTTGCGGGCGTCAAGGGCGAGCTGGGCAAAGTGGTTGCCGGCGGTGCCATGATGGGCCCCGCTGTGGAGAACCTGAGCTACCCCACCACCAAGACCACCTCCGGCCTGATCTTCCTGAGCAAGGCCGCTGCAGAGCCTGCACCGGTGAATCCCTGCATCCGCTGCGGCCGCTGCGTGGAGTACTGCCCCATGGGTCTGGAGCCTGTGGAGGTCAATCAGGCTTACGCTGCACGCGATGTGCAGGAGCTGGGCAAGCTGCATGCAGACTACTGCTTCAACTGCGGCAGCTGCTCGTTTGTCTGCCCGGCAAAGCGCCCTGTTACCCAGATGATGAGTCTGGCAAAGGCGTTCTACCTTGGTGAAATCAAAAAAGGAGGCAATAAGTAATGGATACGAAGCTTATTGTTTCGGCTTCCCCGCATGTGCGCAGCGAAGAGACCACCCAGAGCCTGATGGCCAACGTGATCGTCGCCCTGTGCCCCTGCGTGGTGGCCTCTGCCATCATTTTTGGTATGCGTGCACTGCTGGTAACAGCCGTGTCCGTGGTGGCCTGTGTGGCTTTTGAGTGGCTGTACTGCAAGCTGCTCAAGAAGTCCAACCCCATCAGCGACCTGTCCGCCGTCGTCACCGGCATCATTCTGGCCATGAACGTGCCCGTGGGCATGCCCATCGGCCAGCTCATCATCGGTGATCTGGTGGCCATCGTCATCGTCAAGCAGCTGTTCGGCGGCATCGGCATGAACTTTGCCAACCCCGCTCTGGTGGGCCGTATCGTGCTGTTCATCAGCTTTGCCGGTTCCATGAACAAGTGGGTGTTCCCGGATGCAGCGGTGGACCAGCTGTCCAGCGCTACCCCGCTGGCTGTGGCCGATAAGTCCAAGCTGAGCCTGCTGGATCTGTTCATGGGCATCCACGGCGGTGTGCTGGGCGAGACCTGCGCACTGGCCATCGTGCTGGGCCTGATTTATCTGGTGGCCACCAAGACCATCAGCATCGCCATCCCGGCTTCTTACGTCGGCAGCATGTTCGTGTTCTACCTCATTGCTACCCACAGTGTGCACGAGGCTCTGGTTGCCGTGCTGAGCGGCGGCCTGCTGTTCGGTGCCGTGTTCATGGCTACCGACTACGTTACCAGCCCCTTCACCCTGAAGGGCAAGCTGGTGTACGGCGTGGCACTGGGCATCGTCACCTTTGCCATCCGTTACTGGGGCAGCTACACCGAGGGCGTGTCCTTCGCACTGCTGTTCATGAACCTGTGGGTCCCCTACATCAACGATCTGACCCGTCAGACCCCGTATGGCTACATCAAGCCTGCAAAGAAAGCAAAGGAGGGTGCTGGCAAATGAGTAAGTCTTCCAACTGGGAGAGCACCATCAAGCCCATTGTTGTGCTGAGCGTTATCTCCCTGATCGCCAGCCTGCTGCTGGCACTGGTGAACGGCATGACCGCCCCGGTCATTGCCGAGAACACCAAGCGCACCACTCTGGCCGCTTATGTCGGCGTGCTGCCCTCCGTTTCGGACGCCAGCGAGCTGGAAGAAGTGACCGATTACACCACCGCCGGCATCACCGGCGTGGTCAAGGCTCCGGACGGCAGCACTGCGATCAAGGCCGAGGAAAAGGGCTTTGACGGCGGTATCCTGACCGTTATCATGGGCTTTGATGCCAATGGTGCCGAGACCGGCATCTGGGTGGACGCTTCTACCCAGACCAAGGGCATCGGCTCCAACGTGAGCAGTGACGACTTCCTGGCGCAGTTCGACGGCATGGACGGCACCCAGAACATTGTGATGAATCAGGATTACGACGCCTACAGCGGCGCAACCATCTCCTCCACCGCACTGTTTGCTGCCATCAATGACTGTGTCAACTGCTACAACGAGCTGGCGTAAAGGAGGTTGGTAAGAAATGGCACAAGAAAATAAGTCCAAGGTAAGCATCCTTACCAACGGCATTATCAAAGAAAACCCCGTTCTGCGTCTGGTTCTGGGTACCTGCTCCATTCTGGCAGTTACCACTGCAGTTTCCAGCGCTCTGGGCATGGGTGCCGCCTTCACCTTCGTGCTGGTGTGCTCCAATATCATGATCTCCCTGCTGCGCAAGGTGATCCCCGGCAAGGTGCATCTGCCCTGCTACATCGTCATTATCGCAAGCTTCGTGACCATCGTTCAGATGTTCATGCAGGCTTACATGGAAAGCCTGTACCCCAAGCTTTGGGTGTGTTCCTGCCCCTGATCGTTGTCAACTGTATCATTCTGGGCCGTGCCGAGATGTTCGCCTGCAAGAACAGCATCGTGGACTCCGCACTGGACGGCGTGGGCATGGGCGTTGGCTACACCCTCACCGCTACCCTGATGGCATCCATCCGTGAGATCCTGGGCAGCGGCACATGGCTGGGCTTCCAGGTGATCCCGGAAAGCGTTGCCAAGGTCTCCATCATGACGCAGGCTCCCGGCGCATTCTTCTGCTTTGGCCTGTTGATGGCCGGCTGTGTGTGGCTGGAAGGCAAGCTGGATGCCCGCATCGAGCGCAAGAGCTGCTGCGACCTTGATAACCTGAAGAAGGAGGCAGAATAAGATGTTAGTAAAACTCGCTGCGATCTTCTTCAGCATGATCCTGGTCAACAACTACGTGCTGGTGAAGTTCTACGGTATCTGCCCGTTCCTGGGCGTTTCCAAAAAGCTGGATTCTGCGGTTGGTATGTCCGGTGCCGTCATCTTCGTCATGTTCATGGCAACGGCCGTTACCTTCCCCATCCAGATCTTCATTCTGGACCCGGCTGGTCTGAGCTACCTGCAGACCATCGTGTTCATTCTGGTCATTGCTGTTCTGGTGCAGTTCATCGAGATCTTCCTCAAGAAGTACGTGGTTGCACTGTATAACTCTCTGGGCGTTTATCTGCCCCTGATCACCACCAACTGCTGTGTTCTGGCGGTCACCATTCTGGTCGTGGGCGACTACGGCGCAGATGTGGCTGCTATGGGCTTCGGTGTTGCTTACATTGAGGCTCTGGTGTGTGCCATCGGCGCAGGCTGCGGCTTCATGCTGGCCATGGTCATGTTCAGCGGCGTGCGCAAGCGCGTGGAAGCCTGCGATCCCCCGGCACCCTTCAAGGGCCTGCCCATCACCCTGCTGGCCGCAGCGATCACCAGCCTGTCCTTCATGGGCTTTGGCGGCATCGTTGAGAATCTGTTTAACGTGACGCTGTAAAGGAGGAACAGGATTATGAATATTGTATCTGCTGTTATCCTGTGTACCATCGTGGGCGCAGTCGGCGCGATCGTTCTGGTCGCAGCGTCCAAGTTCATGGCGGTGGAGGAAGACCCCCGCATTGAAGAAGTTACCAACTGCCTTGCCGGTGCAAACTGCGGCGGCTGCGGCTACGCAGGCTGTGCGGACTACGACAAGGCTGTGGTCATGGACGGCGTGCCCTGCGACAAGTGCGCACCCGGCGGCCCCAAGGCTGCCGCTGCCATTGCCAAGATCATGGGCGGCACGGCCAGCGCTGTGGAAAAGAAGGCGGTTGTCCAGTGCCAGGGCAATTCCGAGCACTGCAAGCCTGCTTATGATTACAAGGGCATCCAGACCTGTGCAGCCGCTGCAGCCCTGTACGGCGGCCCCAAGACCTGCTCCTTTGCCTGCGTTGGCCTGGGCGACTGCACCAAGGTGTGTAAGTTCGATGCCATCCACATTGTGGACGGTGTTGCCAAGGTGGACAAGGACAAGTGCACCGGCTGCGGTGCCTGCGCAAACATCTGCCCCAAGCAGGTCATTATGATCGACGTGGGCGGCCCGCGCAAGCCGGTGGTCATGTGCTCCAACAAGGACAAGGGTCCTGTGGCCATGAAGGCCTGCACCACCTCCTGCATTGCCTGCGGTATGTGCGAGCGCACCTGTAAGTTCGACGCTATCCACGTGGTGGACGGCGTGGCCCGCATCGACTATGACAAGTGCAAGGGCTGCGGCATGTGTGCCCAGAAGTGCCCCAAGCACATCATCCTCTTCCCGCTGAAGGATGACCCCAATCCCCCGAAGCCCGTGGTGAAGCCCGCCGCTCCCGCTGCTGCCCCCGCAGCAAAGCCGGAAGCCAAGGCTGAGGCAAAGCCCGAGACCAAGGCAGAGTAAACTGTAAAAACCAAAGCCCGCCGTGCAGAAATGTCCGGCGGGCTTTTTGCAACTTTTTGTAAGAAAATCCGGTTGCAATGATGCGGAATTATGGTTAAATAGAAGGAGGATATTTTCACAGAAAGAGGACGATTATGGAACAACAGTCTGCACGCCTGCGGAATACAGGCTTTCTTACTTTCTTCTTCAGTGGCATCTGTGCCATCAGTGCGGGCGTGGTGGTCAGCCTGCTGCAGGAGCGCTACGGCTTTGCCTACGGCATGACCGGCACCCTGCTCTCACTTATGAGTGTGGGTAATCTGCTGGCAGGCCTGCTCATTGGTATGCTGCCCAGTGTACTGGGCATGAAGCCCAGTGTGCTGCTGCTCACCATCGGCTATGCGGTGGGCTACGGCATCATGGGCCTGACCGGTGTAGAGATCCTGCTGGCAGTGGCTTTCTTTGTGGTGGGCATTGCCAAGGGCAGTGTTATCAACACCTGCACCATTCTGGTCAGCGATCACTCTGCCGACCGCACCCGCGGCATGAACCTGATGCACAGCTGCTACGCCTGCGGTGCGCTGCTGTGCCCCTTCCTCATTGCGGCAGCGGCGAAGGTGAGCACTGAGCTGGCGGTGTTCCTGCTGGCGGCACTGGGACTTGTGCTGTGGCTGGTATATGCCTTTACCCCGCTGGGCGGCGGCAAGGCCAAGAATGCCAAGGAAAGCAGGCCATTGACTGGAGCTTTCTGCGTTCAGCACGGTTCTGGATGCTGACCGGCCTTTTGTTCTTCCAGAACGCTGCAGAGCAGAGCGTCAACGGCTGGATGGTCACTTACTTCAAGGGCAGCGGCATCATTGCGGGCACACTGGCGGCTTACACCGTCACGGTCATGTGGGGTGCCACGCTGGTGGCCCGTCTGCTGATCGCATTCGTGTTCCCGTTCAAGAGCCCGCGCAAGGCCATGGTGGGCATGAGCGTGCTGTGTACGATCTTTTATGTGCTGCTGGTCATGGCCCACACACAGGTCATGGCCATCGTGCTGCTGTTTGCGTTTGCGTTCTCCATGGCGGGCCTGAACCCCACTGCTGTCGCCAGCGCGGGCCGCATGACCAGCGTGACCAGCATGGGCATCATGCTGCCGGTGGCATCCAGCGGTGCCATCCTCATGCCGTGGATCATTGGCATCGTGGCCGAAAAGGCTGGCCTTGCCGCCGGTATGGCTTCCAACATCGTGCCCTGCGTGGGGCTGATTATTTTCACCCTGCTGGTGGCAAAGCTGCCGGAAGAATAAACCCTCTCAGGCGCTATCGCGCCAGCTCCCCCGAAGGGGGAGCTTTATGCGCTAAAACCGTTTGGTATTCTCTTTTCAGTAAAGAAAATAACCGTTGGAAAGTAGAAAAAGCTCCCCTCTCGGGGGAGCTGGCATTGCGAAGCAATGACTGAGAGGGTTATTTCTCAATGCCTCTGGCCTTCGCGCTGAACTCGCAGCCGCAGTAGTCCTGCCGGTACAGGCCGTATTCCTCCGAAAGCTGCAAGCTGCGCAGATAGCCGTTGTGCTTTTTGAAGTCCGAAGGCAGATGCTTTACGCCGAACTCGGCTTCCAGCTCCTGCCCGATGGCATTGATGCGCTTGGCATCTTTATGCGGGCTGATGGACAGTGTGGTGGTGAACCAGTCGAAGCCGTTCTCACTGGCGTATTGCGCCGCCCGGCGCATCCGCAGCCGGTAGCAGACTGTACACCGGCTGCCCCGCTCCGGCTCGTTTTCAAGGCCGGTGACAGCAGAGTAGAACTCCTGCGGGTCGTAGTGGTCCTCCACCACGGTCACGCCCAGAGGATGGGCTGCTGCCACGAACTTCTTCAGTTCTTCGCCGCGGCGGTGGTATTCCTCTGCAGGCCATGTATTGGGGTTATAGTAAAGCACTGTGATCTCAAAATACTGGCACAGCTGTTCCAGCACTGCGCTGGAGCAGGGGCCGCAGCAGGCGTGGAGCAAAAGGCGCGGCCGGGTGCCGTCCAGCGTTTTGAGCACGGCATCCATCTGCTGTGCAAAATTCAATTGAGTTGCCATTTTTATCATCCTTTGCTATACTGATTGAGAAAATTCCTTAAAAAGCTCGCCCTTTCGGGGGAGCTGGCATTGCACAGCAATGACTGAGAGGGTTTGCTTTCTTATTATAACATATTCCGCTTGAAAATACAGGAGGCACCATGACACAGGAAAAGATCGCCCGCATCAACGAGCTGGCAAAAAAGAGCAAGACCACCGGCTTGACCGAGGCCGAAAAGGCAGAGCAGCAGGCCCTGCGCCGCGAATACATCGACGACATGAAGGCCAGCCTGCGCGCGCAGCTGGCCAACACCTCCATTCAGGAGCCGGACGGCACCATCCACAAGGTGACCCGCCGTGCCGACCTTGAGAACCCCCGCAGCTGAACGCACAATTTTGCGCACACTTTTTTGGAGGAAAACGCAGCCAAAAGCTGTGTTTTCCTCTTTTTTTGCACGGCGATCTGTGCTATACTATACTTGCATTGGTATGTGTTTTGTGTATGCCTGCTGATGTGTTTTCCCAAGGTGGCGTATCCCGGGCAAGGTGCACGGAAAAGGCTGTCTTTTGAAAAAATGATAAAGAGGTCATTTATTATGCTTACTGCAATTACGGGTATCAACTGGGGCGATGAAGGCAAGGGCCGCATGGTCGACCTCATCAGCCAGGAGTATGACATCGTTGCACGTTATCAGGGCGGCAACAACGCCGGTCACACGGTCAAGAACGAGCGCGGCAAGTTCGTGCTGAATCTGCTGCCCTCCGGCATCCTGCGTCCGAACGTGGTCTGCGTTATGGGCAACGGCATGGTCATCGACCCGCATCATCTGGACGGCGAGATCAACAAGCTGCGGGAGCAGGGCGTTGAGATCAGCCCGGCAAACCTGAAGATCTCCGACCGTGCAACCATCACCATGCCCTACCATGTGGAGCAGGACGGTCTGGAAGAAGCACGTCTGTCCAAGACCGGCGCACAGTTCGGCTCCACCAAGCGCGGCATTGCCTACGCTTACGGCGACAAGTACATGAAGAAGACCCTGCGCATGGGCGACCTGCTGCATCTGGACGACGCTGTGAAGAAGCGCCTCGTCACCATGGTGGATTCCAAGAATCTGGTCATGGAGGGCAGCTACAACGCAGCTCCCATCAGCGTGGATGAGATGTGGGCATGGCTCGAAAAGTATGCCGCCATCTTCAAGGATTACATCTGCGATGTGGGCCAGTATCTGGCCGATGCAGACGCTGCAGGCAAGAAGGTCCTGTTCGAGGCTCAGCTGGGCGCTCTGCGCGACATCGATTTCGGCATTTACCCCTATACCACCTCTTCCAACGTCATCGGTGCTTACGCTCCCATCGGCGCAGGTATCCCGGGCCACAAGCTGCACAACTCCATCGGCGTGATGAAGGCTTACTCCTCCTGCGTGGGTGACGGCCCCTTCACTGCCGAGCTGGCTATGACCGAAGAGGAAAAGCACGACCTGCGTGAGGCTGGCCACGAGTACGGTGCAGCCACCGGCCGTCCCCGCCGCGTTGGCCCCATCGATCTGGTGGCAAGCCGCTACGGCGTGTTCTGCCAGGGCTGCGATGAAGTTGCTCTGACCCTGCTGGATGTGCTGGACTACATGGAAAAGATCCCCATGGTCACTGCCTACAAGCTGACCGATGGCAGCACCACCACCCGCTTCCCCATGGGCGAAGCTCTGGACACCGCACAGCCCGTGGTGGAGTACCTGCCCGGCTGGCACTGTGATATTACCGCAGCCCGCAAGTGGGAAGACCTGCCCAAGGAAGCACGCGATTACGTGGAATATCTGGAAAAGGCTGTCGGCTGCAAGATCACCTACATCTCTGTGGGTGCCGAGCGTGAGGCTTATATCCACCACGTATGATCCCCTGCAAAGCTCCTGAATGATTCAGAAAAGGAAGCGTCACAGATGTTTGATATCATTACCGACAGCGCATGCGACCTGACGCTGGACACTGCCAAACAGCTCCAAATCGAGGTCGTGCCCTTCTATGTCTCGCTGGACGGCGAGCACTACCGCAAAGAAGGCAAGGAGATCGCCGTGCGGGACTTCTACCAGTTCATGGTGGACAACCCTTCGGCCTACCCCAAAACCAGCCTTGCTTCCATTGAGGACTTTGAGCAGGCATTCCGTGCCCATGCTGCTGCTGGCCGGGATGTGCTGTGTCTGGTGTTCACCAGCAAGATGAGCGGCTGTGTGGGCAGCGCCCGCAATGCCCGGGATCTGGTGCTGGAAGATTTCCCCGATGCCCGCATTGAGGTCATTGACAGCGCGGCGGCTACCGTTACCGAGTCCACCATGGTGGAAAACGCCGTGGCCATGCGGGACGCAGGCTGCACGCTGGACGAGACTGTGACATGGCTGGAAGCAGAGAAAGCTACCAACCAGATCTTCTTCACGGTAGGCAATCTGGACTATCTCATTAAGGGCGGCCGCATTGGCAAGGTGACGGGCCGTGCAGCCAACATGCTGGGCATCAAGCCGATGATCCTGTTCAAGGATGGCGAGATCTTCTCCGGCGGTGTGGCACGCGGCCGACAGAAGAGCTTTGAAAAAGCGCTGGAACAGCTGATGAACTATCTGGATGCCCACGGCGGCACCCCGGACGACTACCGCATCACCGTAGGCTACGGCTACGACGAAGAGGAAGGCAAGCGCCTGTGGATGCAGACCCGCGCGGCCCTGCGTGCAAAGTACCCCGGCGCACAGTGCGAAGTGGGCCTGCTGCAGATCGGCTGCACCATTGCCGTGCACACCGGCCCCTATGCGCTGGGCATGGGCGTGATGCGCCGCTGGAAGAAACAGGGCTGAGATCACATTATATGAATTTTTGAACTCCAGAAAATCTATGGATTTTTTGGGTTCTTTTTTTAGAGCAATGCTTCCCATACAGAGCGTATTCGAGTGGAACAGATTTCTTGACTTTTATGCAATTCTTCTCCACCGGATAAGTTCTCTTTTGCGTGCCAAAAGAGAACCAGAAAGGACGGCGGTGCCCGCAGGGCATGAAAGCCCCAGTGGGGCTTTTAAGCCGCAGACCGGTTTGCGCAGCAAATGCCGCGTGTTCAGCGCGGCAAG
>ENA-OQJW01000170-OQJW01000170.1-human-gut-metagenome-genome-assembly--contig:-NODE-170-length-12558-cov-2.574290_pt1 | contig 12558 bp, 13 predicted proteins | sample MGYA00242619_ERZ504786 | MGnify/ENA primary metagenome ERZ504786 (study PRJEB26092, sample SAMD00036357) | human gut metagenome | host: Homo sapiens | study: EMG produced TPA metagenomics assembly of... | reverse complement strand
AAAAAAAAGGCTATCTATCCCAGACAGCCAATCTTTTTGTTAACCTTAAATACTAATACTATAGAAAACACAATGACAAAGGTTACGGTATTTTTCGGAAATTTGACAAGATTATTCTCTTCATTTTATAGGTTGAAACAATGTTATTTAACATAGAAAGGCATCCTGTTTACAGCTATTTGCAAAACAGGATGCCTTCACTATAATCCATTAAGACTCTTTAATAAGCGTGTCCGTCTTGTTCCAGTTCCTTTGCGGTAATGGGCTTGCGGTCTATGGCACGCCAAGCATAAATGATATAGGCCAGAACGAAAGGTACCAGAATGGAAACGTATGCCATGGTGCGTAGGGTAAACTCGCTGGAGCAACTGTTGGCCAAAGTCAGCGAACTTTGTAAATCGGCTGTAGACGGGTAGTAAGCTGTATTATTATATCCTGCGCAAAGTAATAAAGCTAATACAGTGAGCACGACACCGGGACCGGCAAACCAGATACCATTGGTGGCAGTCTTGCTGAATACAGCTTTTCCAATGCCCCAAAGAACCCCGACCACTCCGATGAGGAACAATACCAGCAATAGGGGCATATCCATCAGATTGAGGAAATACTTGTAAGGTTCCATATAAATTTCCTTTGTTTCGGGATTTACAGCGAAACCGTCGGCTAATAAAGTGCGGATAACGAAAGCCAGAAACAGGATAAGGAAAGGAATCGCATCGGTTATAAGCTGACGGCGGCAACGGGGAATCAAGTCTTTATCCCGGATGTTATTGATAAAATAAAGATTACCCAAAAGACGGGCCAGGAAGAATACGGCGAATCCCAAGACCAGATTCCAAGGATTAGTCAGCGCATCCAGTCCGTGCCATCCGTTGGCCCAACTGCTGATGACAGGCATCAGTTCATTGCCCATGTTGCCTTTATTAACCAGGAAATTGGAGCCGGTAAAGAAAGTAGCCACGGCTCCTCCCAGCAACAACGGACCCACAATGCCGTTTATAACCAGAAACCATTGGTAAGTGCGTTTGCCCAGCAGATTGCCCAGCTTGGATTGGAACTCGTATGAGACAGCCTGCAATACGAAACTGAAAAGAATAATCATCCACAACCAGTAAGCACCGCCGAAGCTGGTACTGTAGAACAGTGGGAAAGAAAGCGAAGAAAGACACCCCCGAAACGTGACTAAAGTGGTAAAAGTAAACTCCCACTTGCGTCCTGTGGAGTTTACCAGCAAGGCACGTTCTTCGTCATTGCGTCCCAGCGTGAACAATAAGGAATTACCACCCTGTACAAAGAGCAGGAACACCAACAGGGCTCCCAGTAACGATACCAGGAACCACCAATAATTTTGTAAAAATATATAGTCCATAATGTTCTAATTTAAAAATGGAGAATTGAATATTGAAAGATAGAACTGAAGAAACCTTAGTTCTCAATTCTTGATTCCCTCCGGCCCTTTCTTGATAGCCTTCAGCATAATACCTATTTCTGCAAAGAGCAGAACGGTGAACAACAGAAGGAAAATAAAGAAAGTAAGTTGTACAGACCCTGTCTGTAATTTGGAGATGGCTGCTCCTACGGGCAGCATATCCTGTATAGCCCATGGCTGGCGCCCTACCTCGGCTACCACCCAGCCTGCCTGACTACCGATGTAGGCTAACGGAATAGTCCACAAAGCCACCCGTTGCAGCCATCGCATATCGGCCAGTTTCTCTTTTTTCGATACAATCAATACGATGATAAAAAACAGGATGAAATAACCTCCCAGTCCCACCATGACCCGGAATGACCAGAAAGTAAGTTCCACATTAGGAACCAGATGGGTGGGGTCCTTGATATATCCGTAACCAAAATATTTCACGTTTTCGTCCAATGTCTTGCGAGCTACGGCGGCGCTTGCTTCGTCACCTGCCTTATGCGCTTTGCGGAATGCATCCAGAGCGGCGATGGCAATCTGTCCGCGTTTAATTTTCTCTTCGGCCGATAAAGCCGTTGTACCGTCGGGCATCTGATAACCACCTTCCAGCAGATTGTTGATACCCGGGACATAGCCGTCTATGTCGTGAGTGGCAAGAATGGAAAGCATTTTGGGGATTTTCAAATCTCCTACAATGGTGAAGGGCACTCCGTTTCCACCATCGTGTAATCCTTCGGCGGCGGCCATTTTCATAGGCTGTACTTTGGCTACCTGTACTCCCGAAATATCACCCGTCCATGCAGTGACGAGAGAAGCGAACAGACCTACGGCGGCGGCAACTTTAATGCTGCTCAGAGCGAACTCCTTCTGACGGTTGCGCAGTAAATACCAACAACTTATTCCTACTACAAAAACGGCTCCCAGTATCCAGCTGCTTAACACTGTGTGGAAGAATTTGGCAACAGCCATGGGAGAGAGGGCGACAGCTGCAAAGTCCACCATTTCATTTCTTACTGTTTCGGGATTGAAAGCCATTCCTACAGGATATTGCATCCAGGCATTGGCGACCAGAATCCACCAGGCGGAGATCGTTGCTCCCAGTCCGGTGAGCCAGGTGGATGCCAGGTGGAAACGCTTGCTCACTTTGTTCCAGCCGAAGAACATAACGGCAATGAAAGTGGCTTCCATAAAGAATGCCAGAATTCCTTCGATGGCCAGTGGGGCTCCGAAAATATCTCCCACAAACCAGGAATAGTTACTCCAGTTGGTTCCGAACTCAAATTCCAGAATCAGACCGGTGGCGACACCTACGGCGAAATTGATTCCAAACAGTTTCATCCAAAACTTGGCTGTGTTTTTCCAGAATTCCTTACCTGTTGTCACATAAAAGGTCTCCATGAGTCCCATTATCACAGCCAATCCCAAAGTGAGAGGCACGAAAAGCCAGTGATACATGGCCGTCAAAGCAAACTGCGCTCTTGACCAGTCAATTAACGAAGTGTCAATGTTTTCAAACATAACTTTCTGATTTATTTAAATGTTTATGGATTTGCCCGTTCTATTAACTCTTCACCTACATACTGTTGTTTCTCTTCCGTTGTCTTGCCGCCAAGGAAGGAGGGGAAAAAGAAAAGTTTCAGAATAAAGAACATGATGAATAATTTGATAAGAATAATCGCCCAGAGGGTACGTCCCAAGGTCATCTCGCGAAAGCCGTCGCGATAGAATATCCAGATGCGTGTTAACAAAGAATCATTCATAAATTTATCTTAAAGTTGTAATAATTACAAAGAAAAACACTTTATCGGTAAAAAGCAAGTTTTTGTCCATAGAAATCTTCCGCAAATCTATATTTATTGCTAAAAATATCACGGTCCTCTACTTTTGTATCAACAAATTAAATAGTAAAAAGGATGAGACAACGAGTAGTATATTTCGCAATGATTTTGGCCGCGGTTACTTCGGTTTCCGCCCAAGAAGCCAAAAAATGGACGCTGGACGACTGCATTGACTATGCATTGGAGAAAAATATCCAATTGCAGCAGGATAAAATCTCATTGGAAGAGAGCTCGGTAGATGTGAAAACCGCCAAAGCCGCCCTCTTTCCCAGTCTGTCGTTCAGCACAGGACAGAATGTGACGAACCGTCCGTATCAGGAAACCAGTAACACGGTAAGCGGAACGGAGATCATCAGTAGTGATAGTAAAACCACTTATAATGGAAACTATGGTCTGAACGCGCAGTGGACCTTGTGGAACGGTAACAAACGATTGAATACGATCAAGCAGAGGAGGACTAGTCAGCAGATAGCAGGGCTTGCCGTAACCGAAACGGAGAACTCTCTGCAAGAGCAGATTGCACAAATTTTCATCCAGATACTTTATGCCGACGAGTCGGTGAAGATTAACCGGAATACTTTACAGGTGAGCCAGGCCACATACGACAGGGGTAAAGAGCTCTTTCAGGAAGGGAGTATTTCGAAGGCCGATTTGGCGCAGCTGGAATCACAAGTAAGCAGTGACAAATATCAGTTGGTGACCTCCGAAAGCTCCTTGCGCGACTATAAATTGCAGTTGAAGCAGTTGTTGGAACTGGACGGTGCGGAAGAAATGGATTTGGTTCTTCCCGAACTCGCCGATGAGCATGTCTTGCAACCGCTGCCTGCTCAGGAGGATGTTTATCAGCAGGCTTTGGCATCACGTCCGGAAATCCAAAGCAGCAAGTTGAGCATCGAGAATTCCAAACTGGATATATCAGTGGCTAAAGCCGGCTATCTCCCTACCATCAGTCTGAGTGCATCTACGGGGAGTATGACAAACAGTGCCAGTGACAATAGCTGGAGCAAACAAATGAAGTATGGCTGGAACAATATGATAGGATTGAACATAAATATTCCGATTTTTGATAACCGCCAGAATAAAAGTGCCGTACAGAAGGCACGCTTGCAATATGACAGTAGTCTGCTCGATCTGATAAACAAACAAAAGGAACTCTATAAGAATATAGAAAGTCTGTGGCTGGACGCTACTAACGCTCAAGAGCAATATGCGGCGGCCGAAAGCAAACTGAAAAGTAGCCAGGCCAGTTACGAGATGGTCAGCGAGCAGTTCAATTTGGGAATGAAGAATACCGTAGAGTTGCTTACCGAGAAAAATAACCTGCTCAGTGCACAGCAGCAACGTATCCAGGCCAAATATATGGCTATCCTGGACCGGACTTTACTGAACTTCTATGCAGGTCAGGATATAAAATTATAATCATAACGCTATACATATTATATTATGGAAAAGAAGAAAATTATCCTTACTACAGCGGTAGCCGTAGTGGTCGTGGCAGGCGGTTTCTGGATGCTTGGCGGACCGGAGGGGAAAAGTACGGTCGATTTCGCAACGGAAGCTGTAACCAAAGGCAATGTCAGCAATTTCATCACTGCTACCGGAACCATAGAGCCGGTGACAGAGGTGGAAGTGGGTACGCAGGTATCCGGTATCATTGATAAGATTTATGTGGATTACAACTCCGTGGTAAAGAAAGGAGAATTGATAGCCGAGATGGATAAAGTGACATTGCAAAGTGAACTTCAGTCGGCAAAGGCCACCTATGACGGCAATAAGGCAGAGTACGACTATCAGAAGAAATTATACGACCGTAACCGTAAGCTGCACGAGAAGCAATTAATCAGCGATACGGATTATGAAGAAACGGTTTATAATTTCCAACGTGCCCAAAGTGCATTGGAGCAAAGCAAGGCGGCTCTGGCAAAGGCTGAGCGTAACCTGTCATACGCAACCATCACCTCGCCCATTGATGGAGTGGTGACCAGCCGTGATGTGGAAGAAGGACAGACCGTAGCATCCGGTTTCGAGACTCCGACACTGTTCACCATCGCTGCCGACTTGACCAAGATGCAGGTGGTGGCCGATGTGGATGAAGCCGATATTGCCGGGGTGGAGGAAGGAGCCCGTGTAACCTTTACCGTGGATGCTTATCCCGACGATGTGTTCGAAGGAGTAGTCAGACAGATTCGTTTGGGGAGCACGAACAGCACGAGCAGCAGCTCTTCAACAACCACCAGCACCACTGTAGTTACTTATGAGGTAGTGATAACAGCTGATAATCCCGATTTGAAACTGAAACCGCGTCTTACCGCCAACGCTACCATTTATACATTGACCAAGGATAATGTGTTGACCGTTCCCAACAAGGCTTTGCGCTTTACTCCCAACAAGGACATAGTGGGAGGCCGTAAGATAAACGATTGCCAGAGCAGTCATAAAGTGTGGACACTGGATAACAATACCTTTACCGCTCATCCTGTAAAAATAGGTATTACTGATGGCAGCAAGACAGAGATTGTGAGTGGCATCACTGAAAATACACCGGTAGTGACAGAAACGGTAGTGAAAGGTGCTATGCCTGGAATGGAAGAACCGTTTGCCGGAGAAGGTGAAAGAAGTCCGTTCATGCCAGGCCCTCCGGGAAGCAATAAGAAAAAGAACAAGTAATAAAAGGTAATGCTTCCGTTTACATTGAAAGAATAAATCACATGAAAAAGATAATCGAATTACAAAATATAAAACGGAACTTCCAGGTAGGCGATGAAACCGTCCACGCCCTGCGTGGCATCTCTTTTACCATCTACGAGGGAGAGTTTGTTACGATCATGGGTACTTCCGGTTCCGGCAAGTCCACTCTGCTGAATACTTTGGGATGTCTTGATACCCCTACCAGTGGTGAATACCTGTTGGATGGTGTGTCCGTGCGTACCATGAGCAAACCTCAGAGGGCTGTGTTGCGCAATCGTAAAATAGGTTTCGTATTTCAGAACTATAATCTGTTGCCTAAGACGACTGCCGTAGAGAATGTGGAGTTGCCCTTGATGTATAAACTCGTCCGTATCGGCTTCCGAAAGACGGAAACGTGCCATTGAAATCACTGATAGCTGTGGGACTGGGTGACCGTCTGGAACATAAATCCAATCAGATGTCCGGCGGACAGATGCAACGTGTGGCCACTTGCCCGTGCCTTGGTGAATAATCCTGCCGTTATTTTGGCTGATGAAGCGACCGGTAATCTGGATACCCGTACCTCTTTCGAGATTCTGGTACTTTTCCAAAAGTTGCACGCCGAAGGCCGTACGCTTATTTTTGTCACTCACAATCCCGAAATAGCCCAGTATAGCAGCCGTAATATCCGCTTGCGTGACGGGCATGTAGTGGAAGATACCGTCAATCCTCAGATCCTTTCGGCCGCTGCCGCACTGGCTGCCTTGCCCAAGAATGACGAGGACTAACCATAAAAAAGAATCATTATGAACGGAACAAATCTATTTAAAATAGCTCTCCGGGCCCTTGCCAACAACAAGCTCCGCGCTTTCCTCACCATGTTGGGGATCATCATCGGTGTGGCATCAGTCATTGCTATGCTTGCCATCGGTCAGGGCTCGAAAAAGAGCATCCAGCAACAAATCTCGGAGATGGGGTCAAACATGATTATGATTCATCCGGGAGCAGAGATGCGTGGAGGGGTCCGCCAAGACCCTTCGGCCATGCAGACACTGAAACTGGAAAATTATGAAAAGTTGAGCGAAGAGTGTACTTATCTCTCCGGCATCAGTCCCAACGTTTCTTCTTCGGGGCAACTTGTTGCGGGAGCCAACAACTACCCGTCTTCGGTGAGTGGTGTAAGTATGGATTATCTTACCATACGCCAGCTCACCGTGGAACAGGGGGAGATGTTTACCGAGAATGATATCCGTACGGCAGCCAAGGTCTGTGTCATTGGCAAGACCATTGTCGATAATCTTTTTTCCCGACGGATCGGATCCGATAGGGAAAGTGATTCGTTGTAACCAAATTCCTTTCCGGGTAATCGGTGTGCTGAAATCAAAAGGGTATAACTCGATGGGCATGGACCAGGACGATGTGGTACTGGCTCCTTATAGCACGGTGATGAAACGACTGCTGGCACAGACTTACCTAAGTGGAATTTTTGCTTCGGCTCTGACAGAAGAAATGACCGAGGAAGCAGTAGATGAGATAACGACCATCCTGCGCCGTGAACATAAGCTGAAAGAAACGGACGCTGACGACTTTACCATCCGCACCCAGCAGGAATTGAGCAGTATGCTCAACACCACAACGGACCTGATGACCACTTTGCTGGCTTGTATTGCCGGCATCTCTCTGGTAGTCGGAGGTATTGGTATCATGAATATCATGTATGTGTCTGTAACAGAACGTACCCGTGAAATCGGTCTGCGCATGTCGGTCGGGGCACGAGGGGTCGATATTCTGAGCCAGTTTTTTGATAGAGGCTATCCTGATCAGTATTACGGGTGGCTTGATAGGAGTGATTATAGGTTGCGGAGCCAGCTTTATGATTAAGGCAATAGCGCATTGGCCTGTGTTTATCCAACCTTGGAGCGTGTTGCTCTCCTTTCTGGTATGTACCGTTACTGGTGTGTTCTTCGGATGGTATCCGGTCAAAGAAGGCCGCAGACCTTGACCCGATAGACGCTTTGCGTTATGAATAAGGGCGGAAAAGGTTTTTCTGTATGGAGAGAAATGCCGGAACATACGTTCGGGTTTTGCCTCCCCACGGTTGTGGAGAGCGCTCCTCATAACTATGGGTTGCGCTCTCCATAACTGTGAAGAGCGCGGCCCATAGCTGTGGGAAGCCAAACTTGAACGTATGAATAACAGAATAAGAGCCGTAGAAATCTTATTTCTAACCTAATCTTTCTTATCTTTGCCTATATGAAACAATTATTTTCACAGCGACGTTTTTTGGAACTGAGCATCCATATCGTCAGTTGGCTGCTCATATTTGGCTTCCCGTTGGTCTTTATGGACCGGGGAAGCGGCTTTAACCTGGCCCAATTCTTGCGGCACAGTTGTGTTCCTCTGTGCTATTTCGTTATCTTCTATGTCAATTACTTGTGGCTGGTTCCCCGCTATATGTTCACGGATGAAATGCGTAAGTATATTCTGAGCAATGCCGTGCTGATATTCTGCCTGAGTGTGCTTCTTCATGTATTTCTGGAAAGTATAAGTACGCCTCCGCCTCCTGAATTTGCGCGTCATATTCCACCTCGATGGATATTCTATGCGCGGGATATGGGGATGATGATATTTGTCGCCGGGTTGGGTGCGGCCATTCGTACCAGTCTGCGTTGGCGTCAGGCGGAAGAGCGTTTGATAGAAGCTGAGAGGCAAAAGACGGAAGCGGAGCTGAAAAACTTGAAGAACCAGCTGAACCCTCATTTTCTGCTCAATACATTAAATAATATTTATGCCTTGATTGCTTTTAACAGTGACAAGGCGCAGGAGGCGGTACAGGAACTGAGCAAATTGTTACGGCATGTGCTCTATGACAATCAGCAGACTTTTGTCCCACTTGAAAAAGAATTGGACTTTATCCGTAATTATGTAGCTTTGATGCGTATCCGTCTGCCACAGCAGGTAGAAGTAAGTGTGAATTTGGAGGTAGACTCCGGAGGTGCGTTGCAGATCGCTCCCCTTATTTTCATATCACTGATAGAAAATGCGTTCAAGCATGGCATCAGCCCCACGGTAGACAGTTTTATCAGTATTTCTATCTTCGGGCATACGGATGGTACGGTGAGATGTGAGATCCTTAACAGCAATCATCCGAAGTCTGGGCAAGATAAAAGTGGAAGCGGGGTGGGGCTGGAACAGGTAAGCAAACGGTTGGAACTGATTTATCCGGGACATTACGAATGGATAAAAGGGATCAGTGAGAACGGACAGGTATATTCTTCTATATTAACTATACAGACTAAAAGCTTATGATACTGAATTGTGCTATTGTAGATGATGAGCCGCTGGCTTTGGAATTGCTGAGAAGCTATGTGGAAAAAACTTCTTTTCTCCGGTTGGTAGGGAGGTATTCCAGCGCGGTGCAAGCTATGACAGAAATTCCTCTCCGCGAGGAGGTACATGTCTTGTTCCTTGATATTCAAATGCCCGAGTTGAACGGTTTGGAGTTTTCACGCATGGTCAGTCCCGAAACAAGGATTATTTTTACTACTGCATTCGGACAGTATGCCTTGGATAGTTATAAAGTCAATGCCTTGGACTATTTGTTGAAACCTATCAGCTATGTCGATTTTTTGCAATCGGTGAATAAAGCGGTGCAATGGTATGAACTGAAACAGAAGGCAGATAATGGTGTTGATGCTGATGAGGCGGATGATTGTATATATGTAAAAAGTGATTATAAATTGCTCCGAATTGCTTTAGACCGAATACTATATATAGAAGGGTTGAAGGATTATATTAAAATACATGTGGAGGATGAGCCGAAAGCTATCTTGTCACTTGTCAGTATGAAAGCTATGGAAGAGAAGCTTCCTTCTAGTCGTTTCATTCGCGTACATCGCTCGTTTATAGTGCAAAAGAGTAAAATCAAGGTGGTTGACCGGGGGCGGATTGTTTTCGGTAAGGAGTATATTCCGATTTCCGATAGTTATAAACAGGAGTTACAGATGTACTTAAATAGTCATTCTGTTTGAAAAAGTTGATATTTGAACGATAAAAGTTGATATTTTGTCGATATCCTTTTGCTAAAAAGAAATAATCTTTTTATATTTGCGGCATAGACAAGGGAAGTTGTGAAACTTCTTAATAGAATAGTTTAGTTAAGTCTAGTTTAGTTTTTGTGTTGTAAGTGCTCCCATCGTAAGCGAACGAATGGGAGCACGTTTTTTACCTGTATGGGAGAAGTGTTCTGTTTCTGCAACAAATCCAGAGATTGGTTTGTTAATCATAGTATAAATAGAAATAATTCTCCTTATGAAAAAAATAATCCCCATACTGATTGCCATACTCATCTGTTTTGGTGTAGGCTGTACTGCTTCTTATTTTCAGTCGGAGGCCATACTCAACTGGTATCCTACATTGGACAAACCTTCTCTTACACCACCTGATATGGCTTTTCCCATTGCTTGGAGCCTTATCTATCTGTGCATGGGAATTTCTATCGGGTTGATTTGGCATATGTGGACAATAAGACGACAAATGATTATCAGATTATTCGGGTTCCAGCTCTTGTTTAATTTTACATGGAGCATTTTCTTCTTTTATCTCCGGAGTCCGTTGCTAGGTTTTGCAAACATTTTGGTGCTGGATGTGCTTGTTGTTTATTATATGATAGAAAGTTATCCGGTGAAGAAATCTTCGGCATATCTTTTTGTTCCTTATCTTTTGTGGTTGATTCTTGCCACTTATCTTAACGGCTATATATTAATGTATAATTAGAAGACTGTCATTGGCTAGTTGAACGGGAATTATGGGGTACAAGAAAAAATACCTATTTATAGTGATTGATAACCCTAGTGATTTTCCGTAACTTTGCGGCCATAAAGAGAAACAAAAACATAACTATGTATAAAACAAGTAAATATACTCCGACGGACAAAATGAGTTATCTTATCTGTGATAACTATACATTGCTACAGGTAATGAGCCGTTTTGATCTTTCGTTGGGGTTTGGAGACAAGACTGTACAGGAGGTGTGCCGTGAAAATGGAGTGGATTGTCGTACTTTTCTTGCGGTGGTGAACTTCATGATTGAAGATAGCGACCGGATGGAGGACGATGTGAAGGACATTTCTATGCCTTCATTGATGAATTATTTAAAACAGGCACATCATTATTTCCTTGATTTCTGTCTGCCTACTATACGTCGTAAACTGATAGAAGCTATAGATTGTTCCACGGAAAATGAGGTTGCATTTCTCATTTTGAAATTTTTTGTATCAGTATGCCGGAGAAGTGCGTAAACACATGGATTATGAAGATATGAATGTGTTTACCTACGTAGAGAATCTGATGGCAGGACGAGAAACGGGAGGATTCCGTATCTCACAGTTTGCCCGCAGGCATGATCAGATAGATGCGACACTGACTGAGCTAAAAAAACATCATTATTAAATATTATCCGGCAAAAGGAAATAACCATTTGTTGAACGCCGTATTATTCGACATATTCAGTTGTGAACAAGATTTGGCATCCCATTGCCGCGTAGAGGACTACTTGTTTGTGCCTGCTGTACTTAGGCTAGAAAAGGAGGGGAAATGAAACGGACAGAACCTGTGCACGTTGCGGTGGCCGAAACGTCAGTCATTGTGCGTAGCGGACTTGTGGCTGTGCTGAAGCGCATGCCTGATCTTACAATACAGCCGGTGGAAATAACTTCTCTTGAAGGACTGCAGAATTGTATGCAGGGACATCAGCCGGATATTCTAATTATAAATCCTACTTTCGGAGGATGGTTTAACGTGGACGAGTTTAAATCGAACTATCCACAGGCATCTACCAAGTGCGTTTCTTTGCTGTGTTCAGTCACAGATACAAATTTGTTGAAGGGTTACGATGAGAGTATAGCGCTGTATGATGACATCGAAGTTTTAAATAAAAAGTTAGTAGATCTGATGAATCTTGGTGTGGATGAGACGGATGGCGAACAGGAAACGTTGAGCCAGCGTGAGAAAGAAATTATTTGTTGCGTGGTACGTGGAATGACAAATAAGGAAACGGCGGAAAAACTGTTCCTCTCCATTCATACGGTGATAACTCACCGCCGGAATATTGCGCGCAAGCTACAGATACATTCACCTGCCGGATTGACTATTTACGCTATCGTAAATAAACTGGTTGAACTAAGCGAGGTGAAGATGAACTTATAATACCTATAAATAGTGAGTGGAATAAGATAGAATACCTAAATGAAGTGATTGTGGATGTGGTCTCTAACCTCTATCTTTGCACTATAAGTTAGTCATATAGAAATTACGTAAACCACAAAGTTAGTTATTAGTTAAAAGCACTCCCTGCGAAGTGATTCGCGGGGAGTGCTTCTTTTATGGGGGTAATTTCCTTTTTTTATAGTGTTTCAGGTTCTTTGTCCAAGTTGGTTTCTATTTGTTTCGGAAAGGATAGCTTTTCATTGATGGATGAGGGCTATCCGTTTGCGTAGCTATGCATTCCTCCTAACAGAAAATTCACTCCGAAGTAAGTAATCAGTACTGTTATAAAAGCAGTTATACAGAAAACATGAAAAACATGGTGCGATGAACCATGGCAGTGATCTCGGATGCAGTGCCAAGGCATATACC
>ENA-OQJW01000162-OQJW01000162.1-human-gut-metagenome-genome-assembly--contig:-NODE-162-length-12711-cov-3.065003_pt1 | contig 12711 bp, 10 predicted proteins | sample MGYA00242619_ERZ504786 | MGnify/ENA primary metagenome ERZ504786 (study PRJEB26092, sample SAMD00036357) | human gut metagenome | host: Homo sapiens | study: EMG produced TPA metagenomics assembly of... | reverse complement strand
GCAAATGTGTTGCAAAAGAATGGCGGAATGTGTGAGGACTGATTTTTTTTTTCAGACCTATCCGGGCTGCCAGTTCCTTGATGATATGGAAAACCATGATGCGGGAGATGTTCTTCCCGAAATTGCTGATAAAGACAAAGTCTTCAAATCCCGGCTTTATTTTCATCAGGTTACGGTCGGTGAAGTAGAGCCTGATTTCCTTGATGGCGCGCGGTGAAATAGGAACCAGCCGCTGTTTGCTTCCTTTTCCTTCCACTTTGATGAAGCCTTCTTCAAAATAAAGTTCGGATAATTTCAGGTTGCAGAGTTCGGAAACACGGAGCCCGCAACTGTAAAGCGTTTCCAGTATGGCCCTGTTGCGCTGTCCCTCTTTGGTGCTGCGGTCTATGCTTCCTATCAGCAGGTCTATCTCTTCTACTGTCATTACTTCGGGCAGTTTGAAACCTGTCTGGGGGGATTCCAGCAATTCTGTCGGATCGGCTTTCAGGTAATCTTCCATAATGAGGAAACGGTAGAAAGAGCGGATGCCCGACAAGATGCGTGCCTGCGAACGGGGGTGGATGCCGATATCATGTAATCCGGCCGAGAAATCTTCCAGATTTTCAAGCCGGACATCCAGAATGTTGATGTTTTCTAATGTAAGATAAGCCAGTAACTTGTCCAGGTCAGTAAGATAAGCATCTACCGTATTGTCAGATAACGATTTCTCCAACTTTAAATATTGTTTGTATTTCACCAATATCTTGTCTGTTTTCTCGGTTCTTTTCATTTCTTTTTTCTACCTTTGTACCCAAATTCCCTGCAAAGGTAGAAAAAGTTCAGATATAGTATAAATATGAAAATACAAATTATTAATGGACCTAATATCAATTTATTAGGCAAACGGGAACCTTCCATTTATGGCGCTGTTTCATTTGAAGACTATCTGGTGGAATTGCGCCATACTTATCCGGACATTGAAATAGCGTATTATCAGTCGAATGTGGAAGGTGAGATGATCAACAAAATACACGAAGTGGGTTTTGATTATGACGGCATCGTGTTGAATGCAGGGGCTTATACGCATACTTCCATTGCTTTGCAGGATGCTATCCGCGCCGTGACAGCTCCCGTGGTTGAGGTGCACATCTCGAATGTACATACCCGTGAGGAGTTTCGCCATAAGTCGATGATTTCCTGTGCTTGTGCGGGAGTGATTTGTGGGTTCGGGCTTCATTCATATCGTTTGGCGATTGAGGCTTTGTTAATGAGAAAATAAAACGTTTAGGTATAATATAAGGTGATAAGATTATGATGTTGAAACAAACAAAAATCGTAGCGTCCATCTCAGATCAGCGTTGCGAGGTAGAGTTTATAAGAGATCTTTTCAAGGCCGGTATGAATGTGGTCCGTATGAATACGGCTCACGCTTCACGTGAAGGTTTTGAAAAATTGATAACCAATGTACGTGAGGTTTCCAACCGTATTGCCATATTGATGGACACAAAAGGGCCCGAAGTGCGTACTACTGCTATTGCGGGCGGCGAGCCTATTCCTTATCAGATTGGTGACAAAGTGAAGATTGTAGGTAATCCTGCACAAGAAACGACCCGTGAATGTATTGCTGTATCTTATCCCGGTTTTGTGCATGATCTTCAGGTGGATGGCGATATTCTGATTGATGATGGTGATCTGGAGCTGCGTGTGATTGAGAAGACAGACGAGTATTTGTTGTGTGAGGTGCAGAATGAAGCTACTTTGGGTAACCGTAAGAGTGTAAATGTACCGGGCGTGCGCATCAATCTCCCTTCTTTGACAGAAAAGGACCGTAACAATATACTGTATGCTATTGAAAAGGACATTGATTTCATAGCACATTCGTTTGTTCGTAATAAGCAGGATGTGCTGGATATCCGTCAGATACTGGATGCATACGGCAGCGACATTAAGATTATCGCCAAGATCGAGAATCAGGAAGGAGTGGACAATATTGATGAAATATTGGAAGTGGCCGACGGAGTCATGGTGGCTCGTGGTGACTTGGGCATTGAAGTTCCTCAGGAACGAATCCCCGGCATTCAGCGTTTGTTGATAAAGAAATGTATTCTGGCAAAGAAACCGGTGATTGTTGCTACCCAGATGTTGCATACCATGATTAATAATCCGCGTCCTACCCGTGCTGAAGTGACCGATATTGCCAATGCTATTTACTACCGCACGGATGCATTGATGCTGAGTGGAGAAACGGCATACGGCAAGTATCCGGTGGAAGCCGTGAAGACGATGGCCAAGATTGCAGCGCAGGCTGAGAAAGATAAACTGGCCGAGAATGACATCCGTATTCCTTTGGATGAAAACTCCAATGACGTAACTGCTTTCCTGGCAAAACAGGCAGTAAAGGCTACCAGCAAACTGAATATCCGCGCCATTATTACCGACAGTTTCAGCGGGCGTACCGCACGTAATATTGCTGCTTTCCGTGGCAAATATCCTGTATTGGCCATCTGTTATAAAGAAAAAACGATGCGTCATCTGGCTTTGTCATATGGGGTGGAGGCTATCTATATGCCCGAAAAGGCTAACGGACAGGCATATTATTTCGCTGCTTTGCGTAAATTGCTGGATGATGGCGTTTTGAGTGAAAGCGACATGGTGGCCTATCTGAGCAGCGGTAAGCAAGGTACTCAGACTTCTTTCCTTGAAATCAATGTAGTGGGAGATGTGTTGAAGTATGCTATGGACTATGTGCTGCCCAACCGCAACCGTTACCTATAAAAATAGAAGATAGGAATGAAAGAAACGGACGCTATTGACGAATATATCCTTCAGCACATTGACGAAGAAAGTGATTACCTGAAGGCACTTTATCGCGATACGCACGTCAAGCTTTTACGTCCCCGTATGGCTTCCGGCCACTTGCAGGGACGTATGTTGAAAATGTTTGTGCAAATGATACGCCCCCGTCAGGTGTTGGAAATCGGGACTTACAGTGGCTACTCCGCACTTTGCCTGGCCGAAGGGTTGGAAGAGGGGGCCATGTTGCACACATTTGAGATAAACGATGAGCAGGAGGACTTTACACGTCCCTGGCTGGAAGGTTCGTCTTACGCCGGCAAGATTAAATTTTATATAGGTGATGCGCTGAAGTTGCTGCCTGGTATGAACATTACCTTTGATTTAGCGTTTGTAGACGGTGATAAGCGGAAGTATATTGAATATTACGAAATGGTACTGGAGAAATTATCACCCGGCGGATATATCATTGCCGACAACACATTGTGGGACGGACATGTATTGGAGGAACCGCATCATACAGATCTTCAGACTATTGGAATAACGAAATTTAATGATTTGGTAGCTGCCGACAAACGGGTTGAAAAGGTGATTCTTCCCTTGCGCGACGGGCTGACAATCATAAGAAAATGTTGAATAATGTGCTCATAGCTTGCGCTATGAACCGTATGGCATATTAGCAAATTAGCAAACTGAATAATTATTAATTATGGAAACGACCAGACAAAATAAGATTTCTCGTTTGATCCAAAAGGAGTTGAGTGAGATTTTCCTGCTTCAGACCAAGTCCATGAATGGTGTTTTGGTGTCGGTAAGTGCTGTCCGCATCAGTCCCGATATGAGTATTGCACGCGTCTATCTCAGCGTGTTCCCTTCTGAGAGGAGCCAGGAAATAGTAAAGAATATCAATGATAATATGAAATCCATCCGTTATGAATTAGGAACACGGGTACGCCATCAGTTGCGCATCATTCCCGAGTTGAAATTCTTTGTGGATGATTCATTGGATTATGCCGAACGTATAGACGAACTGTTGAAAAAGTAGAACCGGACGGTGAATTTTCCCTTTTATATAGCGAAGCGTTATCTTTTTTCCAAGAAGTCGCACAATGCCATTAATGTTATTTCAGCCATTTCCGTCTGCGGAGTGGCTTTGGCTACATTGGCATTGGTATGCACTTTGTCTGTTTTTAACGGCTTCCAGGATCTGGTAGCTACTTTCTTTACGGCTTTTGACCCGGAGCTGAAAATTACGGCTGTCACCGGAAAGGTTTTTGACGGACAAGAAGCGCGTATAGAAGCTTTGCGCCGGATGCCGGAGATCGCTGTTTTTTCTGAGTCTTTGGAAGAGAATGCGATGGTTCAGTATAAAGATCGTCAGACCATGGCGGTGATTAAAGGAATTGAAGATAATTTCGAGGATCTGACCGCTATTGACAGTATCCTTTTCGGCCGGGGGCAATTCGTGTTGCATGATGAAGTGGTAGATTATGCCATTCCCGGCATAGAATTGGTTTCTATCTTGGGAACGGGTATCAAATTCCTCGATCCGCTAGAGATTTATGCTCCCAAACGGGGAGTTAAAGTCAATATGTCCAATCCTGCTTCCAGCTTTAACTCTGCCGATTTATATTCCAGCGGCCTTGTTTTTGCGGTGAACCAACAGAAGTATGACTCTTCTTACATTTTGACTTCCCTCCAATTTGCCCGTAGGTTGTTTCAGTATGACACAGAAGTGAGTTCGGTAGAATTGAAATTGAAGCCGGATGTAGATGCAGGGAGTGTAAAATCGAAGATACAGAAAATATTGGGAGATGATTTCCGGGTGCAGGACCGGTATGAGCAGCAAGCGGATACTTTCCGCATTATGGAGATAGAGAAGCTGATCTCTTATATTTTCCTTACCTTTATCCTGATGATAGCCTGCTTTAATGTGATAGGCTCATTGTCCATGCTGATTATAGATAAGAAGGCAGATGTAGTGACATTGCGCAATTTAGGGGCCAGCGACAAGTTGATTACGCGTATCTTTCTGTTCGAGGGGCGTATGATTTCATTGATGGGTGCGGTTATCGGAGTGGCACTGGGCTTGATCCTTTGTTTTATCCAGCAGGAATTCGGATTGCTTTCGCTGGGAGGTGGTAACTCCGGTGGCAATTTTGTGGTGGATGCCTATCCGGTCAGTGTCCATGCATGGGATATTGTTATAGTTTTTGTCACTGTGCTGGTGGTGGGCTTTCTTTCTGTGTGGTATCCCGTGCGTTATCTCAGCCGCAGGCTGCTGGGCAGGTAATTTATTTATTATTGTTGATACGGCTGATGTTTGTTGGTTTGCACGGTACGATTTGGCTGCTTTCTTTGGTTTTACTCTTTTCGTCTTTTGGCCTTATGGCTTTATCTGGTTAAGTCTTTTCTTCTTTGTGGTTAACCCTATTTTGTTTTATGGTTAAGCTCTTTTTTATGGTTGTGTACTATAGTCTCTTCCGGTGGTTTGTACAGTCTGATATAGTGGACTGTATAAACTCTTGCAGTAGACTGTACAGTCCACTGCCGGAGTCTGTAGTAGTTAACTGTATGATAAGGGTTAGCTATAAGGAAAAACGACCTTAATCGTCGGAGTAATAGGGCTTGGTACAAGCTTCCTTCCCCGGGGGACAAATCTTCTACTTTCGGGATCCTCAAATCAGTTCATAACTGCTGATCTGGATTGGCATATCCAGATTGTGCAATACCTTCTCTAGCAGAATTCCTTCTCGGTTATCATATTCATATCCGAAAGTGGCGCGGATGCCTTGCAGGATGAACTGTGTGGCGCGGTCCAAGGCGATAGGCAGGCTGTCTCCCTGCATCAGTGAGCCGGTTATCACACTGGTAAATGTATCACCTGTGCCGGGGTAATGAGCAGGCAGGTAGGGGCAAGTAACTTTCCAATAACGGTCTCCTTGCCTGTCGTATGCATATACGGAAGTCTTGTGCGAGTCATCTTGTACGGGTACGCTGGTGATAATGACGATACCGGGACCGTGTTCTGATATTTCGTGCAGATAGTTTTTCAGTTCCGCGTCCGTATTCTCTGCTTTATAAGGTTTGTCAAGCAGATAAAAGAGTTCGGTCATATTAGGTGTGATAACATCGGCTTTCCGGATGAGATGGCGCATCTCCATAATCATTTGTTCATCGAAGTTGGCATATAATTTCCCGTTATCTCCCAAAACAGGATCTATCATAACCAGACTGTCAGGTTGTCGGAAATCATCAATAAACCGGGATACGATTTGTATTTGCTGGGGAGAGCCCAAATAGCCTGTATAGATAGCGTCAAACTGTATCTTCAGTTGCTTCCATTCGTTGATAATCTTGGGCATCTCGTCCGTGAGGTCCAAGAAGGAGAAGTGCGGGTATTGGGTGTGGCTGGATAATACGGCTGTGGGCAGAGGGCAGACTTGAAAGCCCATGGATGAGAGGATAGGGATAACGACGGTGAGAGATACTCGTCCTGCACCGGATAAATCGTGTACCGCAGCTATCTTCTTTACTTTATTTGTATACATATCTTCATGAATTAAGCGTTATGGATGGTATATATAACAGGTAAACCGGAAGAAAGTTATTCCAATGCTATGCTTTCTACTTTTATGTCCTGCCGACCTAAGAAGATGGAAGCGGATTCCTCGAACTTGTTTTCACTTTCGGTGGTAAGGAAGCGGCATTTTCCTCCTTTTTCGCAACGTGCGTCCATTTCAGGATGGCGATTCAAATAGTCCTGCAGACTTCGGGCTACATATTCTCCTTGTGCGATGATGCGGATATGTCCGGGAGTAAACTGTCTTATTTTATCAAGCAGTAACGGATAATGGGTACATCCCAGTATGATGGTGTCAATCACCGGGTCTTTATCCAGCAGCCGGTTGATATGTTGTTTGACGAAATAGTCGGCTCCTTCCGATTGATATTCATTATTCTCTACTAAGGAAACCCACATGGGACAGGCTTCTCCTGTTACCACAATGTCGGGAGATAATTTATGTATTTCCAAAAGATAGGATTCGGATTTGATGGTACCGGCTGTGGCCAGTATGCCTACGTGCCGGCTTCGGGTGATTTCTCCTATACATTCTGCTGTAGGCCGGATGACCCCGAGTACTCTGCGGGTAGCGTCTATTACCGGAAGATTGATCTGCTGGATGGTGCGTAAGGCTTTTGCCGATGCTGTGTTGCATGCCAATATCACCAAAGGGCATCCTAGTTCGAACAGTTTGCTTACGGCTTGCAAGGTAAATTCGTAAACAACTTCAAAGGAGCGCGGTCCGTATGGACAGCGTGCGCTGTCTCCCAAATAGATATAATCATATTCAGGCATCAGTCCGCGTATTTTGTCCAGAATGGTTAGACCACCGTAGCCGGAGTCGAATACACCGATAGGGCCGGTTGAAGGGGGGAGAGATGGGATCATGGCAGTATAGCTATATAATACAGGCACGGATTACACGGATGTTCACGGTTTCGAAACCTATGAAATCTGTGTAATCCGTGCCTGTAAAGGTCTTTAACTTAATTATTTGATTCCTACTTTAGCTTTGACAGCAGCAGTTACATCTGTGGACTGCGCTTCATTTACGTAGGGAATTTCTGTTCTGTTCAAATCAAAGATATAAGTATATCCACCTTCCTGGCCTACTGCTTTGATGGCATCCTCAATTTTTTTGTAGATAGGTTCCATCATATCAGCGTATGATTTCTGCAATTGCTGTTGTGCGTCTTGTTGGAACTGCATTCCTTTTTCCTGTAATTCCTGCAATTCTTTCTGGCGTCTTTCCTGAATGTTCTTAGGAAGGTTGGCTTGTTCCTGTTGGTATTCAGTATATTTTTTGGTCAGTTCATCAGTCGCACGTTTCATTTCATCCTCATATTGTTTCTGCATAGCTTGGATGTCAGTCTGAGCCTTTGTAAATTCCGGCATGACAGTAAGTACATCTGCAGATTTAAGATCGCCCGTAATTTCTGAGACAAATACACTCATCGGAACGATGAAGTAAAAGTAAGTAAAGCTAATTTTTTCAACATAGTTCTATTTTTTATTAGTTATTGCAAATTTGGATTATCGGTTGCAAATGTAGGAAATTAATTTGAATATCCTAATCTTGAGAGCACTTCATTGCTGATATCAATGCTTGGAGACGCGAAAATAATACTTTGGGCAGAGCCTCTGTCTACTACTGCCGCATATCCTTTTTGCTCTGAAATCTGTTTTACCGCTTCATAGATTTTATCTTGAATAGGTGCGATTAATGCTTCTTGTTTTTTGGCCATTTCTCCTTCAGGACCGAAATATTTCTTTCTCAGTTCGGCTGCTTCCTTTTCTTTTGCCACAATTGCTTCTTCTCTTTGCGTTTTCTGTGCGGCCGACAGGGAAGCCGAGGCTTTCTGGTAATTCTTTATAAAGTGTTTCCGCTTCTTTTGCTTTTCGCCTCCACCTCACTTTGATATTGTTGTGAAGCTTGATTCAGTTGGGTATTCGCCTGTTCGTATGCAGGAATATTCTTCAGGATATATTCCATATCAATCAAGGCTAAACTTTTGAGCGCTGGCTGTGAATACACAAGCCAACAAACAATAGAGATAATAGGATAGTCCTTTTTCATAATCACTTTGTTTTTAGTTATTAAAACTCTTGTCCTAGGATAAAGTGGAACTGGCTTCCACTATAACGGCTGGAGCCGTTAATCTTGTCGAAACCATATGCCCAGTCAATACCCATCATACCAATCATCGGCAGGAAGATACGGACACCGACACCTGCCGAGCGTTTCAACTGGAACGGATTGAACTTGCTTACATCTGTCCATGCGTTACCTCCTTCGATGAAGCCTAGCGCATAGATACTGGTCGAATTCTCCAGCATCAACGGGTATCTTAATTCTGCACCTAAACGTACGTAAGCGTAGCCTTCACTACCATAAGGGGTCAATGAACCGTTTTCGTAACCACGCAGTGCAATGGTTTCGGAAGCGTAGCTGGTGCTATAGCCTGTCATACCGTCACCACCCATGTAGAATGTTTCAAAAGGTGATTTTTTGTATTTGTTATAGTGACCCAGCAAGCCGAATTCTGCGCGTGTCATAATAACCGGACATTTCTGACCTCCTGTAAGGGCGGTATAGGTCTTTGATTTGAATTTCCATTTATGGTATTCAATCCAGTTGAACATGCTTGCCGCTTCATCATAATCATCTTTACCGTATACCGAGTAGTCCTTGTTACTGAACAATGAGTATGGAGGAGTCAACTGTACGGAAGCCGAGAATTCAGAACCGCGACGCGGGAAAATCGGGTTGTCCGTAGAGTTACGTGCCAGAGTTAGATTCAAACTCAAGTTGTTGCAATTACCGGTTGACATATACTCTCCGTTGTTCAACTTGATATACAGGTAGCTCCAGTCTTTCAATATAAATCGTTGGTAAGAGAGTTCGGCTGACAGGGTAAAGTAGTCATCCGGCCACCTCAAACGCTTACCCCAACCGATGGATGCTCCATACATCTGGATAGATTTGTCGGGGTCATAATAAGACTCGTAGTTGTTATATCCACCATAATAATTACCATAACCGCTGTAATAATTATAGTAATTATTCATATAAGCTGAGTTATAGTAGTTACTGCTGATATCTGTCTGTATGGAGTAGAAAGCCGAAACAGAGAATGAATTCGGACGTTTCCCGCCAAACCACGGGTCAAAGAACGATACACTATATGACTGGTAGTAACTACCGTTGGTCTGTCCGCTGATGGTCAATGTCTGCCCATCACCTTGTGGCAGGAATCCTCGGTAGTTATCACTCTTATGGAACAAGTTTGCCATAGAGAAGTTCGTGAACTTCAAACTTAATTTACCGATAACACCGGTCTGTCCCCAACCTGCCGAGAACTCTACCTGGTCATTTGCTTTAGACTCCAGATTCCAGTTGATGTCTACTGTACCATTGGTAGGATCCGGTTGAACATCCGGCTGGATATTTTCAGGGTTGAAATGTCCCATTTGGGCTATCTCACGATAGGAACGTTCCAATGCTTCTTTGCTGAACAGATCTCCCGGTTTGGTTCTTAACTCACGGCGTACCACGTTTTCATACAAACGGTCGTTACCGTTGATGCGCACTTTGCTGATAGAGGCCTGAGGACCTTCCTGAATACGCATTTCCAAGTCAATGGAGTCACCGTCTATGTTTACTTCTACCGGGTCAAGGTTGTAGAATACGTATCCTTTATTATAGTAGTAGTTACCGATAGCGTCTTCATCACCGGTTAGACGCTCGGTCATTAATTTCTGGTTATAAACATCTCCTTTTTTCATACGGAGTTGCTCGTTCAGCCAGTCCGAAGCATAAATGGTGTTACCTACCCATGTCACGTTGCGCAGATAGTATTTGTCACCTTCTTCTATTTTCATATACACATCGACGGTACGGTCATCGTATGGAGAAATGCTGTCCACAACAATTTGTGCGTCGCGGTAACCTAATTCGTTGTATTTGTCGATGATATGCTGTTTGTCTTCTTCGTATTTCTCTTCAATGAACTTTTTGGTACGGAAGAGGTTGACAAGTTTGTTTTTCTCATTCGTCTTCTTCATGACACGCTTTAACTTCTTGTCACTCAACACAGTGTTGCCGTCAATGGTGATCTTGTGGACTTTCACCTTTTCTTTCTTGTCAATCATTACATCAACATCCACTTGGTCTTTATTGTCAGCCAAATCACGCTCTACAATAGTCACTTCGGCGTTTTTAAAACCTTTTTCATCGAAATGTTTCTTGATTAATATTTTAGCACGGTCTATCAAGTTGGGAGTAATCTGGCTTCCTTTTACCAAACCTAGTTTGGCTTCCAAATCTTCACGCTCGCTTTTCTTTACGCCGTGGTAACGAATGTCGGCAATACGTGGACGTTGAGCCAGGATGATTTTTAAATAGATCTTGTCTCCAACAATTTTTTCAGCTATGATTTGTACATCAGAGAACAGTCCGTGTCGCCAATAACGTTTTACAGCTGTGGTAATGTCATCTCCCGGAACAACAATGGTCTGTCCTACCGATAGTCCTGAAAGTCCGATCAATACATAATCTTCATAGTTTTTTACGCCTTCTACTTTGATTCCGCCGATTTCATACTTCTTGGGCGTTCCGGAATAAAGTATGACTGGATTGTCGTTTTCTTCTACGTTTGCTTCTTGGGCGTAACTGCCTGTTGAAAAGCAAAATAGGCATGTAAGCGTTAATAGTATAAGTGAAATACGATATAGCATTTTATCTAACTTTATATTTGTTCACTGGTTTTGCCGAAACGGCGTTCTCTTTTCTGATAATCATAAATGGCTTTGCAAAATTCTTCTTCGCGGAAATCCGGCCAGAACGTTTCACAAAAATATAGTTCGGAATAAGCACATTGCCAAAGCAGATAGTTGCTAAGGCGGATTTCTCCTCCGGTACGTATAAGCAAATCTGGATCGGGCATATAGTTTGTACTTAAATGCGCATTTATCAAATTGTCATCGATGTCGTCAATGGCTAGTTTGTTGTTTTGAATCTTGATCGTTATTTGTCTTACCGCTTCTGTTATTTCCCATTTGGAAGAGTAGCTTAAAGCAAGTGTCAGACACATGCCGGTATTGATTGAGGTGTGTTCAATACATTGGTTCAATCGTTCCAGAACTTCTACCGGTAACTTTGCCGTATCACCGATAATGCGAAAACTGATGTTGTTTTTCATGAAAGTTTCTTCTTCAATGGAGTCCATCAGAAGACTCATCAGAGCAGCGACTTCATCTACCGGGCGATTCCAGTTTTCGGTAGAGAAAGTATATAGTGTCAAGTATTTGACTCCCAGTCTAGCCGCTTCTTCTGCTATGATGTGTACAGTTTCTGCACCGGCTTGATGTCCGAAGCTACGTGCCTGTCCACGTTGTTTAGCCCATCTTCCATTTCCATCCATTATAATGGCTACATGGGCAGGTATACGGCTTTTGTCTATTTGCTCTCTATATGGCATGTCGCAATCTATTTTATATGACTCTCTTTGACTTTATTCCTTGGAATCGAATCCCAACTTATTGATTCTTCCCCTCCATACTTCTCCACTTCGGCTCCATATAATCCACAAAAAGTTATTTTTGTCTATAACATAAGAATAGTTGCCGTCTGCCTGATGGTATAGATCGGGGAATTCTGTTGGGAAAAATACATATCTAGAAACAGGTTTCCATGTAACGCCTTGATCTGTTGATTCATAGAATTGGCTGAAGGCGGGAATGTCCTTACCGAAACTTTTGCCCGGACCACCGAAAGCGTATAATTGGTCGTTGTAATGAATCATGGCTATATTAGCCAGCTTGGGACAATAAAAACTATCGTATGCGGCTGTAGGATAATCTGCCCAACTGTCTTCTGTGGTCAGTCTGGTCCATACAGTAGAGGTCGTGTCGGTAGCAATGGGATTTTCCCCCATTAGTACCATACGGTCTATGGATTTATTGGTTACCAACGGGTAAGCTGTGTATGATATCTGATTTTTCGGGAAATTGGCCGGAACCTCTCCATTAGTATCCCACGCCATAGCATCCGTACTTTCCATAAAATGATTGTTGGTGTCTATGGCGTACAATTTGCGGTTATATTCTGAATGAACGCCGGCAATCAGCTTCTCGAATTTGGTGTTAGTGCCAATCTTGCTCCAGCTTTTTCCATCAGAGGAACAGTACAGGTCATTGTCGGCAAGTATGTATAATTTGTCTCCCCATGCCATGGCAGAAGAATAGTCCGCATTTAGCATATTTTCAGGTAAAGCCTGTAAGGGTGTCCAGGTTCCTCCATCATTGATGTGGGTGCTTGTAACAGCGGCACCATTGTCTTGCTGTGCGAAAACATAAATATAATCTCCTAATGT